>JADMIO011575552.1_pt1 | contig 87533 bp, 37 predicted proteins | sample 8958161 | NCBI WGS metagenome assembly JADMIO01 (sample SAMN16585339, study PRJNA669376) | soil metagenome | isolation source: Crop rotation soil | place: USA: Cullars Rotation, Alabama | collected 2011 | reverse complement strand
TGGTCTCATTGCCGAACGTCACATTGCCAGCCGAACTGAAGACCAAGCCATTCAGTGTGACCTGATCGCCATTGATCGTCGTGGCTGTGTCGCCCGCCAGAATGTCGACGTTCTCGTTGAAGATCAGGCCGGTCAGTCCATCGAGACTCTGCAGGCCGCTGGCCAGATTGACCGTACCATTGAAGGTCACGTCCGAATCTGCACCGACGATATTCAATGCGGGGCCGACACCATCGCCGATCCGTTGAGTCTCACCCAAGGAGGCATTGAAGGTGATCGAGCTGGTTCCCGCATCAACGATCAGGTCTTGCGAGCCGTTGACCTTACCGTTGAAGGTCTGCGTGACGTTCGTCGCGGCGGTCGTTACGGTGACAGCACCGCCCGACAACGTGATTGAGTCAGTCTCGTCACTGCCGAAGAAGATTGGATCGGCCGAGGTGACCGTCAGGCCATCCAGGACGACGCTACCGTTGAAGGTCGTGTTCGTGTCGCCGTTGCCAAACGTGGCATTGCCACGCAAGGTGATCGAGCCTGCGTTCCCGGCCTGGGTGATTCCCGAGTTCGTCGTCAACGTGCTCTCGAAGATCGACGGTCCCGTCGAATTGAAGATCATGGCCGGACCGACACCGTCACCTAGGGGTGTGATTCCGCCCACCGCGCTCACGAACCGTGTCGTCCCACCGACGTTCAGCGTCAGATCGAATGCACCATCCAACGTGTTGTTGAAGGTCACGTTCCCCACATCCGTCAACGTGATGCTGGAAATCAGCAGCACCGGATCGTTGAACGTCATCGTGTTGCCCTGGGCCGTGATGTTCGCGTTTAGCTCGGTCGAGCCTGGTGCATCCGTCGTGATCGAGTTGATCGGCGTGATCCCGCCGATCACACCATTGATCCGCGTAACTCCCGCGCTGTTGAACACCAACGCGTGATTCCCGTTGATCGTCCCGTTGTAAATGATGTTGGCTGTACCCGAACTGACCGTGAAGTTCGCATCCAGCGTGGTGGCCGAATTGACCGTGATCAGATCGTTCGTCGTCTGGAACAACGTCAGACCCGAGACCAGCAGGGTATCGGTCGTGGCATCACCCACTGTCACCGGATCATTGGCCGTGAAGATCAGGCCGTCGAAGATCACGTTGGCGTTGAACGTCGTATTCGTGTCGCCGTCACCCAGGTTCACGTTGTCCTGGAAGGTGACCACCCCTGCCGTGCCGGCCTGGGTCATTCCCGAGTTCGTGTTCAACGTCGAAGCGAAGGTCGTGGGTCCCGTGGAATTGATGGTGACGGCCAGACCGGTGCCGTCGCCGATGGCCGTTTGCGAACCGACCGGGGCATTGAAGACGCTCGAACCGGTCACGCTCAAGGTCAGATCCTGAGCACCATCCAGCTTGCCGTTGACCACCAGGTTGTCACCGGGACCCGTGGTGACGATGGTGACCGCCGATGTCGAAATGGTGATCTGGTCGCTGGTCGAGTTCCCGAGGGTAATCGCACCGTCGGAAGTCAGCGTCATGCCGTCCAGCGTAACGTTACCGGACAACGCCGAGGCCGTATCGCCCGCTTCGATGTTCACATCCGACCGGAACGTGACGTTCGTGCCATCCGCGGCCACGATACCGCTGTTGGTATCGACCCGTTCCACGAAGATCGTGGTGCCTGACAGCAGCGTGATCGCCGCACCAGTTCCATCGCCCACTTCGTTGGCCGCGGTCCCGGCATCACCCACTTCCGCATTGAATGTGGCCTGACCGGTTCCGGTGGCGATGGTCAGATCCTGGCCACCCTGAACTTCGGCGTTGAACGTCAACGCGGCACTACCTGGTGCCGTGCTGATCGTCACCGCGCCGACGGCGAGTGTCACCACATCGGTTGCCGCATCACCGAACGTGATGGCTCCCGCAGAGCTGAAGACCAGACCATTCAGGGTCACCTGATCGCCGAAGATCGTGGTGGACGTGTCACCCGCCAGGATGTCGACATTTTCATTGAAGATCAGGCCGGTGGCCGCGTCCGCACTGGTCAGACCGCTGGCCAGACTCACCGTGCCATTGAACGTCACGTCGGCATCCGCGCTCAGGATCAACAAAGCCGGACCAGCTCCGTCACCAATGCGCTGTGTCTCACCGAGAGAAGCATTGAACGTGATCGAACTGGTGCCCGCGTCGACGATCAAGTCTTGTGATCCATTCACCTTGCCGTTGTAAGTCTGTGTGACGTCGAGTGTGATTACCGTCACTTGACCGCCGGATAACGTGATGGCATCGGTTTCGTCGTCTCCAAACGAGATGGGATCGGCCGAAACGATCGTCAGGCCATCCAGAACGACGTCGCCGTTCAAGGTGGTATTCGTGTCTCCGTTGCCCAGGGTCACATCGCCACGGAAGGTCACCGGGCCAGCATTCCCGGCTTGCGTGATGCCCGAATTCGTCGTCACGCTGCTTTCGAAGATCGTCGGACCGGTGGAATTGATGGTGATCGCCGCACCCGTGCCGTCGCCCAACGGCGTTCCCGCGCCAACTGCTCCCACGAACCGGGTCGTTCCGTCGACATCCAAAGTCAAGTCAAAGGCGCCGTTCACGGTGCTGTTGAACGTGACATTGCCCACGTCCGTCAACGTGATGCTGGAGATCAGCACCACCGGATCGTTGAACGTCATCGTGTTGCCTTGAGCCGTGATATTCGCATTGAGTTCGGTAATACCCGGTGCATCCGTTGTGATCGAGTTGATCGGAGTAATCCCGCCGATCACACCATTGATCCGCGTGAAGCCGGCACTGTTGAAGACCAACGCGTGGTTCCCGTTAATCGTCCCGTTGTAGACGATGTTCGCCGTACCGGAACTGACCGTGAAGTTGGCGTCCAGCGTCGTCGCTGAGTTGACCGTGATCAGATCATTACTGGTTACTAGCGTGGTCAGACCAGATACCAGGAGAGTGTCCGCCGTCGAGTTACCGATCGTCACAGGATCGCTGGCCACGAAATACAGACCATCGAAGAATACGGCGCCATTCAATGTCGTACCTGTATCGCCATCATTCAGTACGACGTCGTCCCGGAACGTGACTGATCCGGCAGCATCGGCCTGTGTGATTCCGGAATTGGCGGTCAACGTTGATGCAAACGCCGTCGCACCCGTTGAGTTGATTGTCACTGCCAGACCCGTTCCGTCACCGATTGGCGTCTGCGAGCCAACAGGCGCATTGAACACGCTCGAACCCGCCACATTCAGGGTCAGGTCCTGGGCTCCATCCAGCTTGCCATTGACCACCAGGTTGTCACCAATGCCGGTCGTGGTGATCGTCACAGCCGATCCCGACAGCGTAATCTGATCGCTGGTCGAGTTGCCCAAGGTGATCGCGCCGTCTGAAGTGAGTGTCATGCCATCAAGAATGACATTGCCCGAGAAGTTCGATGTCTCAATTCCGAGTGGCCCGGCCTCGATGTTGACATCCGAAGAGAACAGCACCAGAGTGCCATCCGCAGCCACGATTCCGCTGTTGGTGTCGACCCGTTCCGCAAAAAAGGCGCTGCCCGACAGGATCGTAATCGCCGCACCAAAACCATCACCCAGTTCGGCTACTCCAGCGTTGCCCACTTCTGCGTTGAACAGCGAAATGCCGGTCCCCGTCGCGATCGTCAAATCCTGACCACCTTGAACTTCAGAGTTGAAGATCAGGTTGGCGTTGCCTGGTGCCGTGGTGATCGTGACCGCGTCCCCGCTTAATGTCACGACATCCGTCTCCGCATTGCCGAATGTCACCGGTCCCTCCGACACGAAAGTCAGGCCATTCAAAATGACCTGGTCACCCGTTAGGACTGTCGGCGTATTACCCGCCAGAATGTCTACGTCCTCATTGAATGTAAGACCTGTATCCGCATCCGTACTCACTATCCCGCTCGCCACGCTCACCGTGCCGAAGAACGTCACATCGGCATCCGCGCCAATGATGTTCAGCGCCGCTCCGATTCCGTCACCGATCCGCTGAGTTTCACCCAGCGAGGCACGGAACACGATGGAACTGGTTCCGGCATCGAGGATCAGGTCCTGCGAACCGTTGACCTTGCCGTTGAATGTCTGGGTCACATTGGTTGCCGCCGTGGTGACGAGCACCGGGCCACCCGACAGGGTGATACTGTCAGTCTCGTCACTGCCGAAGCTGATCGGATCAGCGGCCGTGACGATCAGATCATCCAGCACGACGCTGCCGTTCAGCGTGGTATTCGTGTCGCCGTCACCGAACGTCGCGTTGCCTCGGAACGTGATCACACCGGCATTCCCGGCCTGTGTGATACCCGAGCCGGTTGTCACGCGGTTTTCGAAAATCGAGGGACCGGTCGAATTGAAGATCATCGCCGCGCCGGTGCCATCGCCCAATGGCGTTCCGGTACCGACCGCTCCCACGAATCGGGTTGTGCCATCCACGTTCAGCGTCAAGTCAAAGGCACCGTCTAGGGTGCTGTTGAAGGTGACGTTCCCGACATCCGTCAGCGTGATGCTCGAAATCAGCACCACCGGGTCGTTGTACGTCATCGTGTTACCTTGTGCGGAAACGCTGGCGTTCAGTTCGGTCGTGCCACCCGCATTCGTGGTCAACGAGGCGACTGGCGTCACTCCACCAATCACACCGTTAATCCGGGTCGTGCCCGTGCTGTTCAGCACCAGAGCGTGATTCCCGTCGATCGTGCCGTTGTAGACGGTGTTGGCCGAGCCGGAATCGACCGTGAAGTTGGCATCCAGCGTGGTCGCCGAATTCACCGTGATCAGATCGTTCGTCGTCTGGAACAACGTCAGACCCGAAACCAGCAGAGTATCGGTCGTCGTATCGCCCATTGTTACCGCGTCGTTGGCCGTGAAGATCAGGCCGTCGAAGATCACGTTCGCGTCGAATGTCGTGTTGGTGTCCCCGTCACCCAGGTTGACATTGTCCTGGAAGGTCAATGTCCCGGCCGCTCCGACCTGGATGATTCCTGAGGCTGTCCCCAGCGTGGAAGCGAATGTCGTGGTACCAGCCGAATCGATCGTTATCGCCGCGCCAGTGCCGTCACCGAGCGGCGACTGAGAACCGACTGGTGCGTTGAACACGGTCGAACCCGTGACATTCAGCGTCAGGTCCCGCGACCCGTCCACTTTGCCGTTGACCACCAGGTTGTCACCGACGCTCGTGGTATTGATCGTCACCGCGCCACCGAACACCGTAATCTGATCGCTGCTGGAGTTACCGAGGGTGATGGCCCCGTCTGAACTGATGGTCATCGAGTTGAAAATGACATCACCCAGGAAACTCGATGTCTCAGTATTAAAATTCCCGGCGTCGATGTTGACATCGGAGGAGAACACGACAATCGTGCCATCCGCTGTCAGGATACCGCTATTGGTATCCACCTGATCCACGAATATCGTGTTGCCCGACAGGATCGTAATCGCCGGACCAATACCATCGCCCACTTTGGTGGCTCCGGCGTTACCGACTTCTGAATTGAACGTCGCCAGGCCGGTCCCGGTCGCGATCGTCAAATCCTCAGCACCTTGAACTTCGCCGTTGAACGTCAGGGCAGCACTTCCCGGTGCCGTGCTGATCGTGACTGCGTCGCCGGCCAATGTCAGGATATCCAACAACGAATTACCAAAATTCACTTCGCCTGCCGACGTGAAAGTCAGGCCGTTCAAAACGACCTGGTCACCATTGAGAGTCGTTAGCGAAGTACCGGCCAGAATGTCGACATTCTCGTTGAAGGTGAGACCCGTATCGTCGTCCGAACTCACCAGCCCGCTCGCCAGGCTCACCGTGCCGCTGAATGTCACATCAGCATCCGCGCCAATGATGGTCAGCGCCGGTCCAACTCCGTCACCGATGCGCTGAGTCTCACCCAACGAGGCGTTGAATGCGATGGAACTGGTTCCGGCATCGACAGCCAGGTCTTGTGATCCATTGACTTTGCCGTTGTATGTCTGGGTGACATTCGTCGCTGCCGTGGTTACCGTCACGGTGCCACCCGATAGAGTGATACTGTCGGTTTCATCGCTGCCGAAACTGATCGGGTCGGCCGCGGTGACGGTCAGGCCGTCCAGCACCACACTGCCGTTGAAGGTTGTGTTCGTGTTGCCGTTGCCGAACGAGGCATCACCCCGCAGGGTGATCACGCCAGCGTTCTCCGCCTGAGTGATCCCCGACGCCGTCGCCAAAGTACTTTCGAAGATGGTTGGGCCGGTCGAATTGAAGATCAGGGCAGCACCCGTGCCATCGCCCAGTGGCGTACCCGAACCCACTGCGCCCACAAACCGCGTTGTCCCATCAACATCCAGTGTCAGGTCGAACGCTCCATCCAGATTGCTGTTGAAGGTGACATTCCCCACATCCGTCAGCGTGATGCTGGAGATCAGCACGATCGAATCGTTGAACGTCATCGTGTTCCCTTGGGCTGTGATGTTTGCGTTCAATTCCGTCGTGCCCGGGGCGTCGGTCGTGATCGAGGCGATCGGAGTGATGCCACCGATCGTTCCATTGATTCGAGTCACGCTCGCGCTGTTGAACACCAGAGCCTGATTGCCGTTGATCGTGCCGTTATAAATGATGTCGGAGACTCCACAACTGATCGTGAAGTTACCTGTCAACGTGGTTGCGGAATTGCCCGTCACCACATCGCCGGGTGTCGTCAGGACAGTGTCTGCTGATACCAGCAAAGTATCCGCGGCGGCATCGCCGATCGTCACGGGGCCATCCGAGGTGAAGGTCAACCCATCGAAGATCACATTGGCGTTGAAAGTCGTGTCCGTATTACCATTGGCGATGTTCACGTCGTCCTGGAACGTAAGTACTCCCGCGCCACCAGCCTGGGTGATTCCTGAAGTCGTCGCCAGCGTCGAAGCAAACGTCGTCGTTCCAGTCGAGTTGATCGCTACGGCGGCGCCACCGCCATCGCCGACGCGTGTCTGTGAACCGACAGGTGCGTTGAAAATAGCCGATCCGGCGACGGTGAGTGCCAGATTATTGGCCCCATCCAATTTGCCGTTCACAACCAGATTGTCCCCGACGCCCGTGGTCACGATACTCACGTCACCGCCCGACAGCGTGATCTGATCGCTGGTTGAATTGCCCAGCGTGATCGCACCGTTGGATGTCAGCGTCAGGCTAGACAGCGTGACATTTCCCGACAAGCCGGAAGCCGTATCGCCAGCTGCGATATTCACATCCGATTGGAAAGTCACATTCGTGCCATCCGCCGCGACGATGCCGCTGTTGGTATCGACTTGTGCGACGAACACGGTTGTCCCGGAGAGAATGGTGATGGCCGCGCCTGTCCCATCACCCACTTCATTTGCCCCGGCGTTACCGACTTCCGCATTGAACGTCGCCTGTCCGGTCCCGGTGGCGATGGTCAGATCCTGTGCTCCCTGGACTTCCGCATCGAACGTGAGCGTGGCACCCCCCGCAGCGGTGCTGATGGTCACCGCACCGCCTGCCAGGGTCAAGACGTCAGTCGCCCCATCACCGAATGTCACATTCCCGGCCGAACTGAATACCAGGCCGTTCAACGTCACCTGGTCGCCAATAAATACCGTGCCAAAGTTACCGGCCAGGATGTCGACGTTCTCATTGAAGGTCACACCCGTCTCGGCATCCAATGTGACCATCCCGCTGGCCAGACTCACAGCTCCATTGAATGTCACGTCAGCATCTGCCTCGGTGATGATCAACGCGGGGCCCACGCCATCACCCAGCCGTTGCGATGCGCCCACTGCCCCATTGAACGCGATCGAACTCGTCCCCGCAGTGACGACCAGATCATGCGCCCCGTTGACGGTGCCATTGAAGATAATCTGACCATCCGCTGTGCCATCGGAATTGAGCGCTATACTTCCAAGCAACATGACATCGCTATTGAATGTGACGGCATCACCGCCGTTACCGGCTGAAATATTGCCGCTGATTTGAGTTCCACCCCCGCCGGTAATCGTCAGACCATCGAGACGGGTGCTACCGATGACGCCCGTTAACAGGGCTCGCCCGGTCGTACCGGTCAGGATTGTCAAGTCGCGATTGTTGCCCGCGGCATCAGCGTTCACGGCGGCCAGAATGACATCCGCGCCTTCAGGGTCGATGCCGCCACCGGTCGCGTCCAAGGTAAACCCAGCTACGGCGATGACCAGAGTGACGCCGCCAAAGTCGATCGTATGCGCGCCGGACGTCACGATGTTGCCGTTGGCCGTGAAGGTCCCGCCATCGGCCACCCGGAATGTATCCAACGGGGTCGTGGTTCCCACGCCCATCATCGTGATATTGCCAGCGCCCGTGTCGATCGTCAGGGATTCCCCGCCGGCCGAAGTGGCATTCACCGGAGAACCTACCTGCAGAGTTCCGCCGTTCGTGACGAGCGTTGAGTCATCTCCCAACCGAACTCCACCAGTCGCGGCCGAGAAGTCGATGTTCCCGCCACTGGTTCGAACGCCGGGCCCCAGCACAAGTGCACCCGATGTCGTCACCGTGACCGAGGTCACGGCGGTGTCGCCACCGACTTCGCCGCGGAATTCGACATCGCCCGCACCGGCTGAAACAGTCAGGGGCTGTGCCCCATCCACTGTCCCGTCAAACACGACAGCGCCACCCGCCGTGGAAATCGTCAGTGGCACGGTCAGATGTGTGTCTCCGGTGAGTGTCACCGCGACGCCTGCCGTGTTGATATTGCTATCGAGTTCGATCTCTTCCAATGCGTAGTTCATGGCCGAGGTGATCACGGCCGTCGTGTTCCAGATCAATGTATCCAGGCCATCGCCTCCCGTGATCTCGAGGATCGACAAGAATGCGGCGTCAGTCGACGTGATCAGAAACGTGTCGTCACCGTCGGTCCCTTCAATGCCGATGGAGGTGGCGTTAACGGGGGTCACAGTGGGACGATCGGCAGTCAGGATCTGGCCGGGATTATTGGCAACGGTGAAGTCATCGTTGGTGCTCGTGCCGACAACTGTCGTGTTGGCCCCGTCGAGCTCGAAGTCTTCGGTCGGGCTGAAGCCGCGGAAGCTGATGGGGATCGTGTCGGTTTGAATCGTGCCTTCGTCATTCTGATCGCCGAAGTTGACTTCGTAGTTGTCCGAGCCAGTGAGGTCCAGACCTGTGGCCGAGCCGCGGTTTACCAGGATGCCCTCGATACCCGTGTAGCTGATCAACGCGGGAATGAGCGCGGCGCCCGTGATCGTATTCAGGTTCAGGTCGATCGAGATATCCGCCGCCAATGTCCCATTGACGGTCAACTGATCGTCCTCAGAAGCGCCGCCGTCGATGTTGATCGCCGCGGGACCTACGGATGCCGCCGACAGTTGGAGATCGATGGAGTCCGCACCGTCCCCCGCGTTCAGGTTCAGGGTGGCTTTGGCGTCAAACTCATAGATTTCGTTGTCGTCAACTGTCACCGAATTCACAACGCCGCCGACAAATGTAATCGCATTGGAACCCAGGGCGTTCACTTGCAGGACGGCCGAGACTCCGAGATCGGTAATCATATCGACATCGGAGAAGTCGACTGCGACACCATCGAACGCGAGACTCTTACCAGGCCGGTAAATCGTCTCGGCACTCGCGACGGCCGGATCGATGTCAATTGTGTCGAACCCAGTGCCACCGTCAAAGGTGACTGTCTCCGATGGTGAAGAAGTCACTTCCAGTGAATCGTCGCCGGCATCGCCGTTAAAGGTCACATAAGCGTCGGCGTCGTCGGTCGTGACGGTGTCGTCACCGTCGGAACCGTTGACCTGAATCGAATCGATGCCCGCATACGCCATGGGAAAGCCGTTTAAAGTCACCGTTGCCGAATCGATGTCGATATCGTCATCGCCGCCGGTGCCATTGAGGATGATCGTTTCGTTGCCGATCGACCCAGTCACGACAAGTGAGGCAATACCGTTCATCTCAATAATGTCATCGCCACCGAGATTCGTGACAGTAAACGCAGTGGCCGGAATAAACTGCACGCCAATGGTCGTGCCATCGGCGTCAAATTCACTTTGGTAACCGATGCCCAAAACCAGTAAGGCAATGAATTCGGGATTCGGGAGGGATTCGCCGAGAATATCAATGAATTCGGATACTGCGACGATTGGAAAATTGTGCTTCAGCAGGCCACCGGGGCCCGCTTCGAAGACCACATGGTCTGACGCACCATCACCGATGAAGACCCCGGGCACGAGAGAGGAGTAGGCGGGGAGCACCCGGTCTTCCAATTTCTCGACATAGCGTTCGGGACTGGGACGACTCCGCTTGCGGAGGGGCTTTGTCGACCGAGTGTTGGTGAATGAAGAAAGCCAACGACGCCAGGAAAAATTGGGGACCATGCGTGAGTTCCTCCCAGGAGCATCAGCGGTGGGCCGAACGGCCGACTCTGATTCGCAAATGAAAAAACAAATTGCGAAGATGCGCTGACGGAGAGAAGTCCCGGTCAAACTGCAAACATGATGACAAGATGGAACGAAGTGATTGACAGACCGCACACTTTACAGCCGGAAATCACTTCCCGGCTGCTGCACGAAAGGCCGCCGACTCATCTATCGTACATTTGCATCCTCGGGCCCGACCCGAAGAAAACTACCGCCACAGAACACGCCTGTCAATCAAGTCTCCCATAAGTCTCCCAACTTTCGCAAATTATTGACAGGCGCCGTTAACGGCGGTTAACGGCGATTAACTGCTGTTAACTTCAGCGGCCGGAAATCATCCCCGCGGGTTGCCTTCGGACCCCGAACACAACGGTAGCGCACGCTCTGAGTCTCTTGGTTAACAGCGGGTTGGCTGACACTTCGATGGCGTGAAATTCGTAAATGCGCAAAGCGTGAAGATGGAACTGTTCGCTCCATCTTCACGCTAGGGATTTCTGAACTGGACTCGGCTTGTCGCACTCATTTTGCTGAGTTAAACAGCCTGGTCTGTGCATTGGCTTCGAGGTCATAGTTGGCGCTGGACATGCAGACTGCGATGGTCTGAAGGCTTGCGTTGCAGCCGCGAGTCGGGATCTATCAGGCGCGTGATCTGGCAACCTTTCAGGCCGATGTACTGCTCGATATGAGCTTTCCCCTGTCCGTGAATGCCAGCCACCCCCACACGAATTGTGTCATTCGCACCCAGCACCTGTCCCGATGACTTGGTTCCGGCGATGGTGATAGTGGCCATGGCGGCCAGAGTACTCTTCAAGAAACGCCGTCGAGTCGTTTTCGTGATCTTGACCGGAAGTGAATCTTGCGCCACGATGCAGTCTCCCTTAACATGAACTGAAGCGTGAGCGAAATCTGCAAGGACGACGGTGAGGCTTCGCTAGGGCTCACGAGTCGACGTGAAGCGGTATTCTTTCCAGGATTCGCCGTAGTCTGGTCCTCGACTTAAGCGGGCTGTCCGCGTTGTTGTATTGAAGATCATCATGTCGATGGTGGATTTGCCAACCGAAATCTTATGGTTGGGATCGGCGAAATAGCGTTGCAGAGTTTCTTCGTCGGTGTGGCCTTTTGAACCGTCGAGCAGGCGATTCAGCAATTCGCAACGTGCGTGCTTCACGACTGGACTGCCGGACTTCGCGCCGGTCATTTCACGTGTACCGTAGCCGACCCGTATCAGTGGATCACGAGTTGTCTCGACGGTCACACGATCGGGTGAGCCTTCGATGTTGACGAGGTTTCCGGCACGGTCAGCCATCACGAACGTAAACCAGCCCGCGTGGCGGTCCCGACGGACCACGCGCAACACACTTTCCAGATCGGGCTGATTCAGCAAGTGGGCGATCAGCACGTAACTCGGCAGGCCCACGCGTGGCGACTTTCCGGTTTCACCGAGTGCAGCGCTCGTCCAGCACAACGCGATGCCCTTGGAATTCAAACCTGCTCCAAACGGCATTCCAGGAAAGCCATAAGCCAGGACGCTGACGCCGTCATCACGCTGCCACTCGAGCATGGATGACTTCCCTGCTACGCTTTGCATCCAGTCCCACGTTTGTCCCACGTAGGTGTGCCCGTTCCCCGTCTGCTGCGGTCCGAACGAAACTGCGGTGCAGTGCCCCGGCATTGGCAGTGGACGGCGGTGATAAAGCTCCTCATGCAAGTTGATCAAGACGATTTCCGCAAACGATAACTCGGCGCCTTCGGCAATCCCCTCAAGTTCCAAAGCGATCATCGGGCATTCTTCGCGGATCACCGCACCGCAGGCAGTCGCATATTTGATCATCTCGTCTTTGGAAGCTGGCTTGACGGTAAACGGCTTCAGAATCTCGACTTCGTAGAATTGGTGAATGGCGTCGCGAAACTGTTTTCCATAGGCGATTCCGCGCTCGCGAGCTGTTCCAGAAATCACCACCGCTGGCGAGAATGGTGCCACTCCACCGAGTGGCTCTTTAGCCAGCGTGGCATCTGTTAGAAAACATCCCAATAACGCAAGCAGCACGACGAGAGTCCATTGGCCGTGGCCTGGAGTCTGTGATGAGATCATGGAAGAAACCTCCTTACGGGCTTGTCGAGCTCGTTTGAAATGAGAAGCGTCGTGAGCATCCGCGACGGTTCTCTGGTCCTCTCTCAGTCACGTCTTGATCGGACGCTCCTGATTCATTTGAGTTTGTCGCTCGTTGATCCGGCTTTCTCTACCGCGTAGTCGCACGCCCCGCGCATTGCAGGTCGCGATCGCGTTGCCATTCAATGGCTCCTGATTTCATGCTTCGCTTGCTCGACGTTGCCGGCCCGGTCGGTGGCGTGAGCGGTGATGTTTTCGGCGGCGGAGGCGGACAGTTCGGTGGACCAGTCGGCGACGCCGGCGCGGTTGGACGAAATCTTGGCGGCTTGGCCGTTTACGGTGACGGAGACAATATCACCGTTGTCGTGCGTGATGCCGGTGACGACGACTTTGTCGCCCTGACGAACTGCGGCGGTGATGATGGTCGCCGGCGGCAGGTCGTCAACCGGTTGCAGCAACTCGGGCCACGTGACGTTCGTCACCTCGGCCACAACCGATTCGTCACCAGTTAACGGCGGTTCGTTGCGGTACTTGTTGCCGTCGTTCAGCAGGTTCTTTGCCTGCGTGCTGATAATCTTTGCGTGTCGGCCCGGGCCGTAGTAGTCGTGGATGTAATACGGCACGCCCCCTTCGACATATTGATCGACCCGTGCGCTGCCGCCGCGGTTGAATACGGCCCGGCGGCCGTCGGCGTTTGACCAGACGACATTGCGGAAATGGTTTTCGGCCCGACCGGTCAGATTGTTGTCGGTCATGTGGACGATCGGGTGCCGTTGGTCGCCGCGAACGTCGTCGATCTGCAAGCCGTCGACCGTGATCTGGCCGTTCTGGGCGCTGGCGTCGTCCATTCCGCGGTTGAACGGCTCGCCGCCGGCCAGCGACAGATGAACGTTGCGATAGACCTGATTATCGAACGCCGGACGATAGACGCCGTAAGCCACGCTGTGGATTCGCAGGCCATCGATCAGCATCGACGGGCTGTGCGGGCGGAAGGCGTAATGGGCTTCCCAAATCGTGAGATTGCGAATGATGTGCGGATGGCGGGCGTCGGGCCCGGTCCAGTCGACGGCCTTGATTCTCTTGAGCATGTCTTCGTCATCGATCGAATCATCGACTTGCTGATCGCCGTTGCAGGCGACAACCATGCCGGCCAGACCTTCGGAGTGCGATTCGTTGTCTTCAAAACGCCAGATCGGAATCGTGCGGACATCAACCTTCTGCGACGTGCCGTCGGGCATCGTTATTGGCAGCGTGCTGTTGAAAGACTCCGAGTGCTGCATGTCGTAGCGGTAGCCGTAGATGTCGTTTTCGACCGCTACGTTGCGTACGAGCGTGTTGCGGCCGTTGGCCCACCAGAAGGACGACCCTTCGTTGTGGTCGAACGGCAGGACCTGTTTCGGCAGCCGCTTGCCGGCATACGATTGCACGCCGAGGTTGCGGTCGAGCAAGTTGTAGACTTCGGTGCCGTCTTCCATGAAATAGCCGTGACCGACGCTGCGGAAACCGACGCAATCGCGAACGACGAGATACTCGGTGCCGTGGATCGTGATCCAACGGTTGTGCGAATCGACCACCGAAACGCCGAGTACCTGACTGCCGCGCATGGAATCGCCGACGAGATGGAAGTGGATTGCGTATCGGCCGAGGACACCTTCCTTGCCGAGATGCGCGAAGCGGGCGTAGCTGAGGCCGCCCTGGCTGTAGGCGTGATACATCGTGTGCCCGCGGACGCCGGCTGGATCGGCACTTTCGACGATCACGTTTCGCGACAGGTTAGCGACTTCGCTGCGAAACTCGCCCGTGCCGTAATGTTCGTTCTTGAGAGGCGCATCGAGCGTCAGCGTCGTGCCGTCGATCTTCGTGATGCGGCGCGTTTCTGTCCCCTGGCTTTCACCGTCGCGATAGGTCTTGCTGTGGGCCACCTTCTTCGAGCCGGTGACGATCACTTCGTCACCGACACGCCAGCCGGTGACCGATTCGGCAAGCGTGACTTGCTCGGCGCCCGGAGCGACCGCTGCGCCGAGCTTCACCCAGGTGCGGTTCATCGGCGCGCCGTGCAGTTCCAATCGGCCGGAGCAGCAGACCAGCGCGGGGGCGTCTTCCTTGTTCATCCCTTCGAGATAGTGCAGACGAATGCGGGCGGTGAACTTCGCGGGAATCGGATCGGCGAGCGTGCCGACTTCGAGTGTCGGCGGCGGGCCTTTTTGCGCTGTCAGCGGTTCGCCGGCATCGTTCACACCGCCGAAGTCGCACGAGAAGCCGCTCTCGCTGCAGTCGTCGCTGTTTTGCACCTTCAGCAGGCCGACGTTCAATTCCGTGTTCCGGTCGCGAGCAAACGTGAGCGAGCCGACGACTTGCACCAGGCGAATCACGGCTTTGTCGGCAACGTCGTACACGACCTTCGTACCGCGGGCCACAAGGATCCGGTCGCCCGCTTTGGGCAGGCGGGCCGGGGTCCAGGTCTTGGGATCCGACCAGTTGCCGTCGCGCGTGCTGCGGAGATCGGGATCGACGTGTTCATGGTGGGTATGTCCGGCATCGCCCTTCGGCGCGGCCGCCGAAGCCGCATCAGTGAAGGCGAACAGGCGAAGCGACAACGTAAGCGCGACCAATATGTGGAGGGTGCGAGGCATGACGATCTCCTATCGGGGCAGGTGGCTAGCGGCGCGGATGGCCGGGGACGCGATATTAGGCGAAGTACCTTATGGTAAGAAGAGGGGCATTGCCTGTCCAGAAAATAGAATTGCAGCGGCTGGATCGTCGGATCTTTCTCATTTGACTTGTGTGTGGGTGGAACCGATCCAGGCTTGACACGGCCGTTTTGCGGTCGTTCTTGCGACAAGCTGTTAGTCGGTGAAGTCGGGGCGACGGGATTTGAACTGCAGAATGGCAGCTCTTGTGAATGACGACAGCGCGCATCGGTCTAAGCGGTATCTGCGGAGCGTCCCGCAGGTCCCGGCGCCGGCGACCTGCCGTGTGTTCTTGGTGATCTGGAGATCTTCGCCCAAATGGTCGCAGGCTGTTGCCATATTCTCGTCTCCCGTGGGTTTTGCGAATCGCTCTGATCATCGAGCGAGTTACACAGTTACCTCGGCTACGGAATGACATCCAGCGCTGCTGGCCCAATTTGAGTGCAATTGTGAAGGTATCATTCTTTTGCCGCGCTGTCGGGGTCTCTAGGATGGGTATACCGCTGCCAGAGAATCTGCCAAAATGGAGTCAGGCGGTGAGTTTGCTTCAGGGGAGTCGATTATCACTCGATCAGGTGTTGCCTCTTCGCAACCACCGACATGTAAGTGACGGAAACTTGTTACGGGTGCTGAAAACTGGGGTAATTGAGGATGCCGAGCAGAACGCCTGGCGAACGCCATCCGGACCGCACTCCTGCGACGTTTAGGACGACCTCATGGACTAGAGTGATACAGGCGGGGATCGACGGTGCCGAGGGGAGACTGGCTCTAGCGGAACTTTGTCAGGCTTATTGGTATCCACTGTACGCTTTTGCCAGGCGTCGGGGTAGCGGCCCGCAGGATGCGGAAGATTCCGTGCAATCGTTTCTCGCCTGGCTGATTGAATCCGAGTTGGTACTCCGTGCGGATCCGCAACGGGGCCGATTTCGCAGTTTTCTCGTCAGTGCCTTTCAGCAGTTTCTGAACCGTCAATTCCAGCACCAATCAGCAGCCAAGCGTCATCCAGACAATCCGATCGTCTCGATCGATGCCTCTGACGGAGCGCGACTCTACGACCGGGAAACCGCGGAAAAGTACACTCCCGAACGGCAATTCGAACGCGCATGGGCCATGGCCTTGATCGATCGGAGCCTGGTTCGCTTGCGGGAAGAACACGCAGCCAAGGGCAAGCTCGAACTTTACGACGCGATCAAGGGGCATTTGACGGGCGAACAGATGCCTCACGGTCCGGACGCGGCCCGGTTGCTGGGACGGAGCGAAGGGGCGATTCGCGTGGCCGTCCACCGCCTGAAACAACGATTCGCCGAACTGCTAAGGAATGAAGTCGGCCAGACTGTCGAATCCGCCGACGAAGTCGACCAGGAACTGCAATACCTGCTCGCAGTCCTGAAAACGTGATTTAGTTTGTAACAACCGCCGCGAAATCCTATTAGAAACTCTGACAATTCCGGTTGTGGGTTCTCGTTCGACCTGAAAAAATGTACGACTTACCCAGTGCCCCAGAGCATGTTTGAAAAGTGAGGTTTTGGGAGAGCGACGCTCCTGCGGAGCCGAATACGAGCTTTAGCTCGGCGTACGCGGGGGGCACCAGGGCCTCCGGCGGATGGCGACCGCTGATCGTCTTAGGCTCCGCGGGAGCATCGCCCTCCCTTTCTAGGCACGCTCTCAGAAATGATGTTGGCACTTAATTAGTCATTGGGACAGTTCACGTTGCGTCGGATCGGGCGGATGTTTGCAGTCGAAATGAACAAGCGAGGCTCGAGGTCCACGATGTCGAAGCCGAAGGTGTGTCCCCAGTGCACCAAGCCAATACCGGATACGGCTCCGGACGGGGTCTGTCCGGCCTGTCTGATTCAGATGGCAGTTGACCTGTCGTCGACCACCAAGAACTCGAATGGGGCCTTTGAACCACCAGCCGTGGCCGATCTCAGGGATCAGTTTGCACAACTTGAAGTATTGGAACTGTTGGGTTGCGGTGGGATGAGTGCGGTCTACCGTGCCCGGCAGAAAATGCTGAAACGGGAAGTCGCCATCAAGATTCTGCCCCCGGAGCGGGCTCGGGATCCCGAATTTACAGAGCGATTTCTGCGCGAAGCCAGGGCTCTGGCCAAGCTGACTCACCCCCATATCGTCAGTGTTTACGACGCCGGCCAGAGTGGCAATTACCTGTACATTGTCATGGAGTATGTCGACGGCGCGACATTGCGGGCGTTGATCAAGGAAGGCAAGCTGAGCCCTGCCGAATCGATGAACATGGTCCGGCAGATTTGCGATGGGATGCAGTACGCTCATGATCGCGGAGTCATCCATCGGGATATCAAACCGGAGAACGTGTTGATCGATCTGCAGGGGCAGATCAAGATCACCGACTTCGGCCTCGCCAAGTTGAACCAGCAGAGTTCCGCGGCCTATTTCCCACTGACGGAAACCAGCGTTCGCATGGGCACCGCCCACTACATGTCCCCGGAACAATATATTAACACGGCCGCGGTCGATCATCGTGCCGATATTTATTCGCTCGGGGTCATGTTCTACGAGATGCTGACCGGCGAACTGCCCACGCTGGAATTCAAGCCGCCATCGCACAAGATCGACGTTGATCCGCGAGTGGACCAGGTTGTCGAGCGGAGCATCAAGGCCTTCCCGGCCGAACGTTACCAGCAGGCTGCCGAGGTCCGCAACGATGTCGAGCGAATCGCCGCCACGCCGCGCCGGAGTATGCGATTCATCGTGACGGCGCTGGGACTTGTTCTGGCGGGTGTTCTGAGCGCGGTTATCTGGAATTGGCAACAAGGTGGTTCGCATTCGATTGCCGCTGCTCCACAGTCAGCAAAACCCCGGCAGGCAGAGAAGGTCACAACGGCTGGCTGGCACGGTTGGCCCTTGGATGCTCCAAGTCCGGCGAGAGTTCCGTTCAATTCTGACCAGGCGAGGAAACATCAGGAGGAATGGGCCGAATATCTCAAGGTGCCCGTGGAGTACGACAACTTCATCGGAATGAAGTTTCGGTTGCTTCCGCCTGGCGAATTCATGATGGGCAGCACTCCCGAAGAGATCGACGAAACGAACAGGACCGTCGAGAGAGGTGCGCACTGGCAAGAGTGCGTGAAGAGCGAAGCCCCGCGGCACAAGGTTGTCCTGACCCAACCGATTTACGTCGCCGTCACGGAAGTGACGCAAGCACAATATGAAACGATCATGGGCTGGAATCCTGCCCAATTCAAAATCAACAGCCGCGACAAGCAGTCCGCTGAAAAAGTCAGGGACCTGGACACGTCATCCCATGCGGTGGAATGGGTGACTTGGAATGATGCTGCCGACTTTTGTGCGAAGATCAGCTATCAGGAACAATTCAACTCGTACTACCTCAAGAAGGGAGACAGTGTTACCAGACTGGAGGGGAACGGGTATCGGTTGCTCACCGAAGCGGAGTGGGAATTCGCCTGTCGCGCGGGAACGACTTCGAGGTACTGGGTTGGCGATCAGGAAGGTCAACTATTGACGGCCGGCTGGATCGGGACCAATTCGGAAGGTCGGACACATGCCGTGGCGGAGTTACAGTCGAACCCGTTCGGTTTGTTCGACGTTCACGGGAATGTCTTTGAGTGGGTTGAGGATGCGTGGTATGCCACGTATTACGGGCAGTTCGCGGACAGTCCCGCGATCAATCCGGTGGCCAAGACTTCTCAGGATCCTCGGCACGTTTTCCGGGGTGGAATGTGGGCCAGTGCCGGGCTGAGTAGCCGCTCCGCCAGTCGTTACGCGTTCTCGCCGACCGAACTGCGGAACGGCGTCGGCTTCCGGGTCGCCCTAGAGGTCGACGCCGTCAGACAAGCCGTCCATCGGCCGCCTGAAAAGGTCGTGTCTCATCAATGGCCTGAGAACGCGCCGCGGCCAGCCATCGCTCCGTTCAATACCGAACAGGCCGCGCAACATCAACGGGAATGGGCGGAACATCTCAAGTTACCCGTCGAATACGGCAACGGTCTCGGCATGAAGTTTCGGCTGATTCCGCCGGGCGAATTCCTGATGGGCAGCAGTGAACAGGAGATCGAAGAGACCTTCAAGGCCATCACCACGAACAAGGGTTGGCGAGCCTGCGTAAAGAGTGAAGCGCCCCGCCACAAAGTGATTCTGACCCAACCGTTTTACATCGGGACCACGGAAGTTACCCAGTCTCAATATGAGAGGATAACCGGGCAGAATCCGGCACGCTTCGGGAAAAACACCACCGATAAAAGGACGGCGGAAAAGATCAACGGCTTGGACACGTCAACACATCCGGTGGAGTTGGTGAGCTGGAATGAGGCTGCGGACTTTTGTGTGAAACTCAGCCAGCAGGAACAGCTCAAACCATCCTACTTCCGGACAGACGATAATGTCGTCAACCTGAATGGAAATGGGTATCGATTCCCGACCGAAGCGGAATGGGAATTCGCCTGTCGGGCCGGTACGACGACGAAGTATTGGATCGGCGACCGGGCAGACCAGTTAGCCACGGTCGGCTGGATCGGGGCGAATTCCGGAGGTCGCACTCACGCGGTGGCAGAGCTACCGGCCAATCCTTTCGGACTGTTTGATGTCCACGGCAATGTCTGGGAGTGGGTCGAGGACGCGTGGGTCCCGACGGTCTATCGCCGGTTCGCCGAGCAGCCGGTCATCGATCCGATTGTGAGATCGTCCGTAGGTAGTTCACACCCGCTCCGAGGCGGGTATTGGGGAAGTGTTGCTCCCAGTTGTCGGTCGGCCAGTCATCACGCTGACTATCCCATCGCACGTTACGACCTGCTCGGATTTCGCGTTGCCCTGTCGGTTGATTCCGTCAGGCAGGCCATCAATCGGCCACCGGTAAAAGTCACGTCCGACCGAGCCCAACGAGTCAAGGACCTGTTTGACAAATCACTAACCGCCTCCAAGGTAGTTGTGTCGGCGGATCGACCTGCGTCCGACTTGTCTGACGCGGAGCTGGTGTTGTCCCACGTCTTGACATCGCCAGACTGGGAGTGGTCTGAACCCGTGCAACTGCTGTACGAAGACGAGTCTATCAAGAGCTACGCTCCTGATGTTTCCGTCGATGGCTTACACCTCGTGTTCACGACGGAGCAACCGCCGGATAATCGAGCCTTCGTACGGGAAATGCGGCGCGCTGCGGCGAACGAGGCTTGGGGTGCCCCCACCAGCATGGCCAGTCACTTCCCCACGCTTCAAACGTTTGGCGGACCGTGCCTGACGCGCGATGGAACCGCGCTGCTGTTCAACTCGCCTGACTCTCATCCGGCCGCGTCGGGAAGCGACGATCTCTGGATGGCCACTCGCAAATCGGTGTCCGATCAATGGAGTGATGCGGCACCAATTGGCAACGGGATTAACAGCCGCGGTCGAGACTGGTGCCCGTTCATGACGAATGATGGTCTGACTTTGACCTGGGCCGCCGATCGCGCGCTGACCGGTAAGACGGACTTGTGGATGGCCAGACGAGCGTCAGTCAACGAGCCGTTTGGCGAACCGGAGTCCCTGGGGACTAAGGTGAACACACCCGCGATGGAGAACAATCCGAAAGTGACTCCTGACGACCGGGTGTTAGTCTTCGCTTCGGGCCGCAACGATCCTGCCGGCCCGCTGATCCTTTTTCTTTCCGTACGTGAGCATCGCGACGCCCCCTGGTCTACGCCGATCAACCCCGGACGTCCGATCAATCTTCCCGGCTCTGACTCGCACGCGACGATCGCGCCCGATGGCCGTACTATGATTTTCTCAAGATATGGTTACGGAAAAGCGACTTTGTGGACTACCCAGCGAGTCCCCAAGAAATCTGTCGAGGGTGCTGCGATGGACAAATAGCCCGACTCGGCTGTACCCTGATTTCCTGATGTATTCGAGAATTCCCGATTTCACATCGACCCCGTCACAGGAGGCTTGCCATGTCCGATCAAATTTCTCAGACTTCCACCCCCGAGGGGTCATCCGGTACCAATGCTGGCGTCGACGTGGGCGCTGGCTTTCAGGCGGGCCTCGACGTCCTGGGCAAGGCCCTGGCGGGGATCGTCCAAGCTGCGAAAGATGCCATCGGTCCTGAGCTGCTGAGGAATCTGGCTGCGGGCCAATTGTTCCAGCAGATTGCGACGTGCCTCGACGAAGCGGCCAAAGCCATCGAGCAATCGGGAACGTGCCCGCCGCAGAACCGAGGCCAACTAATGTGTTATTTGGAACGTCTCGAGGCGGAGATCAAAGGCTCGAAGTTTGAAGCTCAAGGAGTCGCGCTGCAGGGACGCCTGGAGAAAACCGTCGGCTTGCTGTCCGACTCCAATGCGCCGAGTGCCGCAAAACAAATCGCGGAAATCGCCGGCTATTTTCACGCCGCGGCCAGTTCGGCGGCGCCCGTTAGCGCTGGTGGGCCAGTGACGTTTGAGTATCAGAAGTGATTGACTGTGGCGCACGCGGCCCGCGTGCGCCACAACAAAGGGGAGCGGGGGCCCAGGGGGTACCCCGTCCCCCGCTCCCCTTATGGAATAGCTCTCGCTCGAATTCTTCGCTCTGCCTCTGCAGCGGCTTCGATTTGCATGTAGCTCCCTCTCATGGTGGCTACTCTGTGCCTGTTCTGACGGTTGTGAGGGCCAGGCCATGCGCCCAAGAGCGCTCCGCAAGACTTCCCCGATCGGCAACATCTTCCCGCCACAAAACTCTGTAACAACTCCCCTGGAATCTTATTAGTTACTCCACAGTCCACTCATTTGTCGTGGCTGCGCGACTTAATCAGATTCTCGCCTAAGAGATGCAAGTTCGGGGGAAATTGTCATGAAGCTGTTGGGCACTCAGTTTTTCCGCAATCTCATTTCACGCATCAAAACTCCTCATGGTCCCCGAATTCGAAAGAAGGCCCGGCGGGCGCTCCACTCGTCTCCGGAGAGCCTGGAAGTGCGGATCGTGCCAGCGGCGTTCACGGAACTCGGAACGTTGCTGAAGATTAACCTCGACCAGTATTTGAATAATGTGACCGTCGCGGCGACTCCGACCGGATACAAGTTCACGTTGGGAAATTATTCGGTGAATGGAGTGGATCCCCAGTTGCCCGCGGCCAGGACCTGGACTGGGACCGACAGTGCCAATGTGACAGGGAATGGTACCAATACCCTGTTGGTGACGACTGCGGGTGTGTCCACATTCACCGATGTTGAAATCTTCAATCAGTTCTTCAAGGGAGTGAGCTTGAGTGGTGGCGGCGATATTGTGACGTTCGCCGACAGCGGCCCCAATTCTTATCGGGCCAATTTTACGGTCACGTTGAATGATCCAGCTGCCGCCTTTCGGGAGTACTATCCCAATGCTGGCAAGATCACATTCGATGGAGTCACGACGTTCAGCGGCAGCGCGGGGATCTCGGCATTCACCAATTTTCAGATTGCAGTCAACCCCGGTGCGCGCGTGGCGACTGAGAATGGCAACCTGACTCTGAAAGGCAATCAATCGCCCGAAGGCATGCTCACCCGGTATCAGGACCAGCCAATCTCCATGGATGGGTCATTCAGCGGAATCGTGATCGCGGGAACGGTGCAGTCGTCGGGGACGGGTCTGGTGACCGTGGCCGGCCGCGCGGGAAACAAATCGACGGGTGACAATTTTGGAGTCGTCGTGCGTCAGGACGGACGCATTTCCGGCGGCACGGCCGGTATTGTCAGTGTCACCGGCGACGGTTCGAGTGGGGTGGGAGCTCTCACTGGCGTCTTGCTGCAAGACCGGGCCACGATTACGTCATCGGGGGCGAATGTCGACGTCAATGGCACAGGGGGCGCCGGAACAGGCTCATTCTCCTATGGAGTCAGCCTGGATGCCGGGGCCACGATCGCGGCCGGCGGCAGCGGTACCGTATCGGTCCGTGGTTCTGGCGCAATCGGTACGGGGAACTCTCACGCCGGCATTCTCAACAGCGGGACGATTACCTCGAACGGTGGCAATATCATTGTCGCGGGAACAGGGGGTGGCGAGGTCCTCCTGGAGGACATTACGGCACCCGGTGACCCCGTACAGATCGTGGGCGGCGCCATCGCCTTCGGTGAGGGTCCCGATCGGGCAATCGACAACAATCCCAACGGGACCAGTAAGTATGCCAATTCCGGAAAAGTCGGGACCGGCCTGACCATCACGCCGAATGCCGGGGCCAAGGTCGTGCAGGGATTGCGAATTACGACCGGCAGCGACGATCCCGGACGCGATCCGACCGGCTATCGGCTGGAGGGAGCCGACAGCGCCGGCGGTCCCTTTACGCTGATTTCGGAAGGACCATTGTCACTCTCGGACAGCCGGAGTGCGGCCAGTGGCGTCATCGCGTTCGCTAATACAACCGCCTATCGCTCGTATCGTCTGATCTTTACCGGTATCAAGAATGCGTCAGCCCAGGCTATCCAAATTGGCGAATTGGAGCTGCTGGCCAAGGCACTCACCACCAACATGCAGGACGATGTCGGGGTGATCGACAATGGAGCGATCCTGGAAATCGGCAGCGGCACCTTGTCTGTCACGGGAACCGCGGGACCGGGAGCCGGTGGAAATGCCGACGGCGTGCGCGTCAACTCCGGTGGCAGCATCAAATCGACCGGGACAGGCGCTGTGACCGTGGCTGGATTTGCCGGAAAAGATCACGTGGACAGTGCGTCGCGGGGCGTCGTCGTGCGGGGCGAGATCTCCGGAGGAACGGGCGGCGTGCTAAAGGTCCAGGGTGATGGGGGGAGCAGTCTGGGAACTCTGGTCGGAGTCCTGCTGCAGTCTGGCGGCACGATTACATCGACTGGCGCGAATGTCGAAGTGACCGGCAAGGGGGGCGATGGGATCACTCAGTACGATATCGGGGTGGCACTGGAGATTAATACGACCATCACTGCCGGAGGGAGCGGTTCAGTGACGGTCATGGGCACGGGCGGAGGCATCGGGAACTTCCATGCGGGCATCTCGATCGGTGGAATCATTACTTCCAACGGCGGAAATATCACAGTATCGGGAACGGGTGGGGGGAGCGGCACGGCCTCGGACGAGTACGGCGTGGAGCTCTATGGGTCCGGGAAAATATCAGAAAACGGGATCGGCATATTGACCGTCACGGGAACGGGCGGCACCGGGCGGGGAGCCAACAATGACGGCGTACGAATGGGCGCAGGGACGGTTATCGAAACGGTGGGAACGGGCACGGTGACAGTTGTCGGTCGCACGGTATCCGACCTGACGGGCGATTCCAACGCAGTGCGAGTCGCGGGGCGCATTGCGGGCGGAACGACGGGATTGCTCAGTGTGCAAGGGACCGCATTGAATGGTAACGGTGTCCTGAATGGAGTCTCGCTGAAGAGTTCGGGCGTCATTACCTCGACCGGCGGTAACGTGGAAGTGCTGGGGAAAGCGGGGGATGGGCCGGGGGTCTCCACGTTTGGAGTTCAGGTGGAGGAATCGGCCACGATCAGCGCTGGTGGCAACGGCACTGTGACGGTGAAGGGGACGGGCGGTGGTGGCAGTAATGCGTTCCTGCACATTGGTGTTGGCGTATCGGGAACAATTACTTCTGGTGGCGGCAGCGTGAACGTCGCTGGGACGGGAGGTGGAGCAGCTTCGTCCTATTCGTCCAACGGTGTGCATGTCTTCGGCCCCAATGGACAGATCACCGCTGGTGGAAATGGTTCGATCGTCGTCACGGGAACCGCCAATGGTATGAACAGCAGCACGGTGTTCGTTGCCCTGGGCGCCAAGATCACGTCCTCCAATGGACCGATCACTCTCAGCGGAGTTTCTGGTCCGGATGGCAGCTTCGGATTGGCGAACCTCGGCACAATTTCCAACACTGGCTCCGGTAGCGACGTCGGAATCACGCTCGTGACAGACGGGCTCTATCTGGATCCCAACAGCCAGATCTCTGCCACGACCAAAGCCGTGCTGGTCCAGCCGCGGACGCCAGGCCGGCAAATCGTCCTGGGGACGGTCCAGTCGGGGACCTACGATGTGACGGCGCCGGGTGACTCGATCTTCGCGATCAATGGCAATATTGCATTCAATGAAGGTCCCGATCGGGCCATCGACAACAATGCTCAGGGAACTTCCAAGTATGCCAATGAGAACAAGTTCGGGGCGGGATTGGTCGTGACGCCCAGCCGGGGCGCTTCCATGGTCACCGGCATCCGCATCACGACCGGCAGCGATGCCCCGGAACGGGATCCCGTAAACTATCGGCTCGAAGGCAGCAACAATCCGAACGGTCCATTCACGCTGATCGCGGAAGGCGGTTTGTCAGTGCCCGATGCGCGGAGTACGCCTGGGGGTATTGTTTCATTTTCCAACACCAATGCTTACACCAGCTATCGACTCACCTTCACGGCCATCAGGAACCCAGGACTGGCGAACGCCACACAAGTGGGTGAGATCGAGTTGTTGGCACAGGACAATTTCTTCGATGTGACATCGCCGGGCGATATCGTGGCCACTGTCGCCGGGCAGAGTCCATCTAATGAAGGTCCCGAACATGCCATCGACGATAGCGCCGATAAATATCTCAACGACGGAGGTGCCGGCTCTGGTCTGCTGGTGACTCCCGCGGGGAGTGCCACAGTCGTCCGTGGCTTGCGAATCACCACTGGCAACGATGTCCCCGAACGAGACCCAACGAGCTACCGCCTGGAAGGCAGCAACGACCCCAACGGTTCGTTCACGCTCATTTCGCAAGGCCCCCTGAATCTCTCAAACAATCGCGGTGCGACGGGTGAAATCCTCGGGTTCAAGAACACGGTGGCTTACAAAACGTATCGCCTGACCTTTCCCGGCGTCAAAGGGCCAAGTCCCGTCATGCAAGTCGCGGAGGTCGAACTGTTCTCGACGATCCCCGATAGTTCTTCTCCGGGTCTCTATCTCAGTGACGCGGCCCTCGATCAAATCACCACGACCAACTTGCGAATCGGGACGCTCGAATCGGGGCCCATCACGGTGGTGTCGAGCATCACCCGTCCGGGGAAGACCGACGTCTTGCTGGCGTCGAGCCAGTCGGTGATCGGTCCGAACAAGATCAATCCGGCGGGGGGAACAGTACGGTCTAACGCCGATGGGGCGATCGCCGACGGCAGCTTTGTCGACCGGCAGGGACTGCGGTTCTCCTCGACGAATCCGTTTGTCAACGACACCACCACCGGCGAGGTCCAGGTGGGCTATGTGCCCAGCGCCGGCGTACCGTTTAAACCGCTGCTGTATCTGCCCGGCGGTGCGAAGCTGACGACCAATCCGGCGGGCGACAACATCCTCACGACTTCGGGCAAGGTTTCCACGTTTGTCGGCAAGACGGTCATCGATATTTTCCAGGATATCATCATCACCGATGATACCCAGCGCATTCCGATTTCGCTGAAGGATCTCGTGGGCAACGGGTTTTCGTTCGATTCCGAGCAAGCCTACATCACCCAGACTTCACTGCTGCCGTCCTTGAGCATCACGCCGAACTTCTTGCGGCTGTTTCCTTCCGGTCCCGTTCGCGTGCAAGTCTATGCCAAGCTCGGCTATGACGGCATCGGCGGTGCCGGTGTGCTCCTCGGTGGCGGCTCCAACCGGCTCGACTTCACTGACACCGGCATCATATTGGTGCAGGACAATCCCAGTTCCACCTTGCCCGTCCTTCCGGCGGGCTATGATCCCAATGGGAACCCTACGCCGATCACGTTCACGATGGCTGGCTTGACGTTTCAAACCGACACCTTAACTGCCACGTGGGATCGCGCGAGCGGCAAACCGACCTTCCGCGGGATCGCCACGGCGACATTTCTGGGGGGCTCGATTGACGTCGAATTCGGCGCCAATGGTCAACAGGGGATCCGGATCAACGGCACGACACTCGATTTTTCCAATGCCACCATTACCCTCCGGCGGCTCACACTGGGGGGAATAAATTTCCGGCTCGACCAACTCAACCTGGCCGTCGACATGGCCAATAACAAGTTCAGGATTACGGGCACGACTAGTTCGTTGAATGCCGGGATCGATTTCGGGAACGTTGAGTTCGGTCCCAATGCAAATAACGCGATTGTCATCTCCAACGGGTCACTGATCACGGAGAATTCTAACTTCTCCGGATATTATCCTGATCTCAAAGCCATTTTTACGACGAACCGCACGACGCTGGGCGGGTTCGTATTCAATGGGTCTACCAGTGTCGTGCTGAATCCAGCGACCAATGATTGGGCGATGTACGGATTAAACGTCCAGTTTGAGCGAACCGGTTCGATTGACGCCATCAGCGCCCGCTCAGACACGGCGTTTCGAGCCACGGTCAATTTGGCAAGAAATGGCAGCAACGGGTTGGTACTGCTGTCCGACGGAGTTCACATCGTCAACGGCAAGCTCGCTGGATTCCAGCTCCCAGTACAGTCATTCAGCCTGGCTCGGTCAGTGAATCCCAGCTCGGTATTTTTTGACCGTTTTGAGTTCAGCAGTACGACAGACAACAATCTGTTGGCGACGTACGATCCTGACAATCACCTGTTTGCCATCCGTGGCACGGCGAACGTCAAGGTTCCGACGGCACGGCAGTTCTATCCGAACTACACCGAGGACAACCAGGCCGCTTATGTCACTACACAGGCCTATTTCGGTGCGAAGGGGACTTCCGGCCTGGTGTTGAATGGTCTCGATCCCAGCGAGGATAAGGTCTCGTTTGCGTTGGGGGACATCAACTGGGGTGGCACGAAGTTCCGAGCCGAGACGCTCGCCGTGGCCTTCGATCCCACCAGTCGCCAATTCGTCTATTCCGGAGCTGCGACATGGCTCTACGACAATCAAACCATTCCAGTGATTCCGGCCCAGGGGGGGAATTCGGGATTTCCGTCAGCGCTCGAAGGGTTCCGCGTGATTGGCCAGATGAAGATCGATGGCCTGAGGCTTACCACGGATGATTTTTATCTGATCTTTACCGAAGGGAAGGAGTTATCGACCATTCCATTCCGTCCCTCCGGAATCTCCAATGCGACGTTCGTGTTCGATAATAAGGTTGATCCGATCAAGACCTCACTCGATGTCGCGAACAAGGAACTATTCGTTTTTAGAAACGGTGCGCTGGTCAAGGACAATCCAGGCTTAATTCCACGCCTGGTCACGACGCTGCCGTTTGTCGTGGATGGAATCAATCTGAATAACGCCTCGGGAAAGATCGATTTTCCGAACACGCCGGCGAACCGCACGTCGCAGTTCTCGGCACCGTTGGGCTCGGTCGAATTCACGATCAATGATGTCAAGGCCCGGGCCGATGCGTCGTTGCCGCTGATGTTGAAAGATGGGGCCCTGACTGTGACCGATGGTGCCCGGTTCGAGTTCAACGAAGGCATCACGATTGGCTACATCACCTTCGCCCCCGGCGCCCTGGTCGCCACCTATTCCACAGCCGATCATCGCTATACGTTCTTCGGGACCGGCGTGTTCGACGATGGATTCATTCCCGAGACCGTGGTCGTGGGAAGCCGTCCGCAGACCAAGGTCGAGATCACTGAAGACCGGGGAGTATTCAAGCTGGAGGGGTTCGACCCGCCGCCGCAGAATCTGCTCTTCGGTGGCGTCCTGTTCAAGACCTCGACGATGACCCGGTCGGTCGATCCGAACGATCCGAATCTGCTGACGTTTACCGGCCCGACCGATATTGACGTTGGAGGTACCAGGATCGGGCTGAATTTTGGAGCGAATGGGACCGCGGGTCTGGTCTACAACAGGGGCATCAAACAGGTCATCGCGTTCGGCGCGGCGGCCACGGGAACATTCACGATTGGCAGCGCCGGGATTACGGCGACAGGTACCCTTAACTACGATTCCGGTCGGAACGAACTCAGCCTCACGGGAGCTGCCACTTTCAGATTTACGACTTCGACCGGCCCCTTAACCATTCAAATCAATCTCGGCGGACAGAATACGCCGGGACTGGTCATTCGCGATGCGCAGATTGTCAGCCTGCAAGCCAGCGTCACCACCGCCTTCAAACTTTTCGGGATCGACGTCAACGTCCGGAACCTGGGTGTCAAGTACAACGCCGACCGCCAGGAATTCGGGCTGTTCGGGACCATCACGCTGTCGACGCCCGCCAAGGGGGGCAAGCGGATCTTCGACAATTTCGCGGTCACGCTGGGGGCTGGCGCCGATAGTCCCGGCCTGGTCATCAAGAATGGCGAGCTGGAACGACTGGACGTCCAGCTTAACGGTACGATCAATCTGTACGGCGTGACGGCTACCCCCGACCGGTTGCGGCTGGTTTATGACCGTTCGAAGAATCAGCTGGCCATCACCGGTGGCTTGACCGTCTCTCTGGCTGGAAAATTCACGGCCACCGCGGCCTTCCCCGGACAAGGCCTGCTGGTCAACTTGTCGACCGGCGAAGTTCAAATCAAGGGACTCGTGTTGCGAGTCGGCGATGTGAAGGTCGGAAACCTCGGCGTTCGCAATCTGGAATTCAGCTACAACGTCGATGATCAGGGCAACACGACGAGCAAGGGTAGCTGCCTGCTGAGTCTGCCGATGGGCATCGAGTGTGGCGGGTCGGTTACCATTGTGAATAACCGCCTGAGTGCCATCACTTTCTCGATTTCCAAGACGCCAGGCATCGCCATTGGCGCCCCTCCATTGATCTACCTCAACAGCATTCAAGGCGAACTCACCGGCCTCGACGACCTGAATAACTTCACCATCAAAGCCACGGTCACCGGCACAGTTGGTCCGTCGGTCAAAATCTTTGGACAGTCCCGTGCCCTCGTCACGATTAGTGGTACGGTGTATATTTCTCGGGAAAAGTTCGAGTTCTCCGGCAACGTCCAACTGCTCGAAGGGACACTGGGCAGCGGCAGTGGCAAGATCACGCTCTTCTTCCAGGGGAACGAAGTCCTGCGCGTTGAGGCGAACGTCAGCCTGTTCCCCGGTGGTGTGCTGCGTGGCAACGTCAATTTCAATATCGACCGGGGATTCAACATCACGCTGTCGGGCAACCTGGGAGTCTACGCCCCCAATGGCATGCCGAAGATCGGCGGCAAGTCGCTCGGCTCGCTCTCTGTTTATCTCCAGATTCGTCCCAACGAACCGCGTGAAAATAGTTACGCGTCGTTCAAGGCGAAGGTCCTGAAAATCTTTGAAGTCGGTGGCAAAGCCAACTTCGCCGGCCGCATTGAAGGCTACGTCGATCCAGAACTCATCCCGACGATCAAGTTCGGCTTTAACCTGCCGGGTGCTCGCGAATACATTGCCTCGCTCGATGGAGACGACACCAAGTCGCCGCTCGAGGTCGATCCGCCGACCCTCGTGATCGATTCGGCAACAGCCGTCAGCGGCACGCCAGGGGGAATCATTCTCTACACCGGCACGACAAACCTGCCGGCCTTGACGCACATCGACTTGTATGTCGATTCCCAGACGAGTGGCTATCAGGGACATCTGATCGGCGAGAATCTGCCGTTCCAGGCCGGCCAACAGACTTTCAATTGGGCGGATCTCGCGGATTACGCCGAGCAACCCTATGACTCGAACAAGCCGGTCTATGTCTACGGCGTCATCTATGACGGCAGCAACATGCCGGTCTTTACGGCGTACTCGGCACCGATCGTTCCGCCGAACTACGATCCCAGTATTTCGGTGCCCGTGCAGCAGGCATTTGGCCCCGGCCACCCTGTGGTCTTCTCGACGGCCAACAACAATGCCATCGTCATCACCGATCCGCTGGCGGCCGTACTGCCCGATGCGATGGTGCGCATCACGGTGAGTGTCTCGGACGGCACGCTGACTCTGCCCAATCTGACCGAGGCCGCAGCCCTCTTGATTTCCAGCGGCAAGGTCGTGAAGGTCCTCGAAGATTCGGACTTGCTGGAACTCGAAGGGCGTGCGGCCGACATCAACACCGTGCTGAACGGACTGCGCTATGATCCGTTGGAAAATGCGTTCTTCGACGACACGTTGACCGTCAATCTGGGGCGTTACCCCGACTACTACCAGGAGACCATCGACGCCACCGTGCCGCTCAAGGCCCATCCGCTGATGGCCGACATGGAGAATGGATACGCCGGCGTGAGCATCAACTATGTGCAAGGCTCTCACCCGGAAACCGTTCTCAACCACATCCTGTTGCACGATCTGGCGAGTGGCCAGATTGATGGAGCGACGGTCACGATTGACATCGAGAATTACCAAAAAGGACACGACATCCTCGATCTGGCCATCGACGATCAGCTCGACCTGGGAATCCACGCGACATTCGATGTCGACAAGGGGGAATTGACCCTGTCCGGATTTGAGTCGCTCGACTACTACCAGCGTGCCCTGCATCTGCTGACATTTGGATCAACCGGCACGGGCACGCGGACGCTGACGATTCGCCTGGGCGATGAAGTCAACGATCGCACCGAGATCCAGGAAACGGTTAACATCACGACGGTCAATCACGCACCGGTGATTCATGCGGGACACGGACTGGTCTTCACCACAGGGAGTAGCCCGCAGCCGTTGAATGCCATGCTGGCTGTCAGCGATCCCGATAGTAGCCAGATCACGGGCGCGACGGTCTCCTTCGACCCGACTCATTATGTGCCCGGCGAGGACGTATTGCAGTTCATTGACCAGAATGGAATTACCGGCTCGTTCGATGCGGAGTTGGGTGTGCTGAACCTGTCGGGAGTGGCCAGCGCGGCGGACTATACCACGGCGTTGCAGAGCATCCTGTACGGCAACACTGCGGGCATGGGTGGTACAGCGGGAGTGCGCGACGTCACGGTAGCGGCCTACGATGGTTCCGACATCAACGGCGAGGGTTCGACGGAGATCCGCATCGCGATTGAATCGGTCTTCTCGGCCCTGCTGGGGCCGATCCTGCAATTGAACCAAACAGCCGTGCAGGCGGCAGCGGATGAATCGCCGGTCTTCGTGGCGCCCGATGCCACGCTGACCGATAATGACGTCGTGCAGACATTGTTCGGTCTGGATATTGCCATCACCGGGAACTTTGAAGAGGGGGATGATTTCCTGCGAATCAAGGGATTGCCGCCGGGCATCCACGGTTCCTACGACGACATGACGGGGATCTTGCATCTGCATGGCGAAGCACCCGTTAACTATTACGAGTTTGCCATCCAGCAGGTCACATACGCCAATCATGCCACCGTTCGCGACGGCCTGCCGCGCACGCTGACCTTCACGATTGATGACGGATTTACCACCCCCACTCCCCAAACATTGGTTGTGAATGCCGCTGCCGTGCCGGTGGTGGAAGCTGGATTCGGCGTGCTGGTCTACAAGGCCGGGCAGACATCTGCAGCCATCGATCCCGATCTGGTCGTGGAATACAGGGGAGGCCCCACGCTAACGGGCGCCACCGTGTCCATCAAGTCGGACGACATGGTCGACGAGGACCAGCTTCTGTTTACTGAGCAGAATGGCATTACGGGCAGCTTCGATCAAATGACGGGGGTTTTGACGCTCACCGGCACGGCCACTGTCGCTCAATATCAAGATGCCCTCCGTTCAGTGCAGTATCGCAACACCCGAGTCAATCCGATTGCCAGTTTTAGAGAGATCGCGATCACAGTCCGCGATGGCGACAAGGTGAGCGCTGAGGGCGATTTCCTGATCGATGTCGATGCAGTGCTCGTCGGGCCGGTGGTGACACTGGAAACTGCGCCCTTGACGTTCGTCGAAGGGACCACAACACCGTTGACGATTGCCCCTCACCTGACGATCACCGACCAAGATCAAGTGCTGGAAGACGGCGAAGGGAGCCATTTCCTCGATGGAGCCACCGTCACCATCAGCCACAACGTCCCTGGCGAGGATAGGCTGACGTTCACGCCTCAGGGCAACATCAGCGGCTGGTACAACAGCGAGCAAGGGGAACTGATGCTCGCTGGGACAGGCACGTTTGCCGAGTATCAAGCCGCACTGAGATCGGTCCGCTACATCAATATCAGTGAATCTCCCTCAACCACCACTCGCGTCATCACCATCACGCTGGAAGAAGGGGCCACCAACGACATCGCAGCGGGTGTGCCACTGCAGATCGTGTCGCTCAACAACGGCCCGATGCGTGCCTCTGGCCAGATCGACAATGTCACCGTTCTGGAAAACAGCATCGCCACCCCCCTGGGTCTCGATGACCTTACCTACTCCCCACCGAGTCAGCTCGAACCGACTTTGTGGGCCATTCCGACAGGCTTACCCAACGAGGCACTGGGCCGAGTGCTATTGGCGGACGGTAGCACGGTCTCATTGGGCAAGTCGTACACGATCGAGGAACTCCGTGGCATGGAGTTCGAACCGGCTTTCGACGAAATCGGCGGCGGTTACTTCACCTTTGATATTCAGGCGACAGATCCGATTACCGGCAATCTGGATCCGGCAGCTCTTCACGAGTCCCTGCTGATCGCCATCTCAGGGACTGCGGATACCAATCCCACGGAACGCTATGTGTCGCAAGTCTACCGCGACCTGCTAGGGCGCAATCCCGCCTCGGCCGATCAGCAGAGTTGGGTCGGAATTCTCAACGCCGGTGCATCGCGCAGTGAGTTCGTTGATGCTCTCGTCGCCAGCCCCGAATTCAAGGCCCGCCAGATCACCGAAGCGTATCAGCAACTGCTCCATCGTGCTCCCACGCAACCCGAAATCAATCAGCAACTGAATCTGGGTGGTCAATTGGAAACCACCCGAACGATGATCCTCGGGTCGAACGAATACGTCCTGCAACACTTGAATGACGGCGTCCAGAGTTATGTGTCCGCCGTTTATCACGATCTGTTGGGCCGCACTGCCACACCCGCCGAAGTGCAGAGCGGAGCCAACGATCTGACCAACAATGTGCCGCCAGTCGTATTCGTCGCCACACTGGCCACGGCGGCGGATGCTCAGCAGCATTTCGTCGACGAAGCCTACGGGCAACTGCTCCGCAGGTCGGCGACCATTGCCGAACAGATCCAGCTGGGGGCAGTCGGAACCTATCCCGGCATCGACAATCTCACGCGGACACTCGCGGCATCCGATGAGTACTACCACCGCTATGCCTCCGGCGACCTACCGGACGTCGCCTTGCGGGCCGTCGATGCAGAGACCGATCTTTACCCGTCGGTCGGCATCCTGAGCGACAGCTTCGGCCACCAAGGGGGCGGCACGTTGATCACGCAGGAGTACGTCCTGACGGCAGCTCACCTCGTGGCCGGTCGCAATGCGGCCGACTTCACGTTCCAGTTGAACGGCCAGACCTACCAGGTGGACTTGGTCTCCGTGCATCCCAATTATTCGGGAGACCTGCTGGGCCAGGAAGGGGCGAACGATATCGCGTTAGTCCACCTGACGGCACCCGTCACGGGCGTGACACCAAGTCCACTCAATCGGCAGGCGCCCCAAATCGGCGAGAATATCGCTTTCGTGGGCTTCGGTGCCCGCGGTAGCCAGGCCTTCGGCATGAAGCGGATCGGTTACACACCGCTGGACGGTTTGACTGACCACCTCGTGACCTGGAACTTCGATGATGCCAGCGAAAGCGATACCGGCCCCGGCGATTCAGGTTCACCGGTCTATGTCTTCAAAAACGGTGTGGCCTATGTGGCTGCCGTGGTATCGGGTGGAACCGATCCGAACGGCGGACTCGGCGATTTGGCCTACAACACACGAGTCGATGCCTACATCCCCTGGATTGAAAGCATCACCGCCACAGAAGCGAATGCCGCACCGATCTTCACTTCGCTGGCGACATTCAACCAGCCCGAGAACAACGCGAACGTGGGCACGGTCACGGCGACCGATACCGACCTGCCATCACAAACGCTGACCTTCAGTATCACGGGCGGCGCTGACGCCGGGAAATTCTCGATCACCAGCGCCGGCGTCCTGACCTTCAAGACTGTCCCCGACTTTGACATCGCTGGCGATGCCGGCGCGAACAACGTCTATGATTTGCAAGTAACGGTCAGCGACGGTTCCGGCGGTACCACGGTTCAGAACATCGCAGTCACGGTGACCGCGGAGAACGACAATGCTCCAGCGTTCATCTCGTTCTCCTCGATCAATGCCGCCGAGAATCAGACCGCCATCGGTACAGTCGTGGCGACGGATGCCGACAGTCCCGCACAAACCGTGACGCTTACCATCACTGGTGGCGCGGATGCCGCGAAGTTCAATCTGTCGAGCGCGGGAGTCCTGACGTTTAAGGCGGCACCCGATTTCGAAAGCCCCACCGACGCGGGTGCAAACAACGTCTACGACCTGCAAGTGACCGCTGACGACGGCGCCGGACAAACGACGGTGCGGAATATCGCTGTCACGGTCACTAACGTCGCCGAAGGCCCGGTCATTTCGCTCGGCGGCACGACGGTCAATGCTCATGCCGCCAAGAAGCCAGTCGCGGTCGCCCTGGCCAGTGCGCCCACGGTCAATCTCGGTACGTTCAATGGCAGCTTGGCAGGAGCCAAGCTGACGGTCTCAATCACGGCAAATCGCAGCAGCACGGATGTCCTTGGCATTTTTGCCGGGAGTTCGACCGATCTCCATCTCAAGGGAAAAAACCTGCTCATGGGTAAGACAGTGATCGGAGCCGTCAGCGGCGGCAGCGGCAGCGTGCCGTCCCTGACGATCACCTTCACCAGTGCCGCCACGAAAGACTTGATCCAGAAAACGCTGCAAAAACTAGCCTTCTCAACCAAGACCATCGGCACGGGCCCGCGGACCATACAGATGCAACTCACAGGGCTTGGCGGACAAGACTCGAATCGGGCAACTCGCCAAGTCTCGATTACTTAACCCGTCCGATATTGATGAAACGCGTACGTTCGCCATTCCAGGCTGACGTACAAGTTATGGACCAGCAGCCCGGCTGCTTCAAGCAGCCGGGCTGCTTACCGCAATTACGCCTCCCACCCCAACAAGTGCCGCATCCCCAGCCACGGTTGGATGTAAGTCAGAAACGGCAGCCCGTCGACAGTCGCTTCACGGCGACGAGTCACTCCGTCAACTGCGGGGCCGTGTTGAATCATATGCTTCAATACGTCTTCCTGCTGTTCGAACGTAAAGGGCCGCAGAATGTCAATCTGTCCCCGCAGTAGCAACGTGGCGGCGGCTAACGCATAGCCGCCCCAATTGCTGGTCCCCGCAATGATATTCCAGTCCGTTGAGATCCGGCACGGAATCCGAGCTGACTGCTCGCCGCTCAATCGCCGTACCAGTTCTTCCCAGGGGATACAGCCCATCCCGATTTCGTTTCCGCCGTCACCAATTCCAATCTGCTTCACTTCGGGACGATGCAGACGACTGTATTCGAACAACTCATGCAGTGGAGCCGTATGGGCGTCGATGATTTCCCCGCGCATGTTGTGACAATGATTCCAAGTATCCGGCGGAACGGCCGCCAGAAACGCCGCATCTGGAGCAACTCCCGTGCGAGGCTGAGCCGCAAGCGACTCCAGCGTGTGACTCGGACCGACCCGTTCGAGTGCAATCAAGTGGGTCAGTTCCTGTCCGACTCGCGTCTTCCAGAACTGAGCACACCAGTCGCCCAATCCAAACGGACACTCCCAAATCTCCGTCTGTGGAAAATCGATCGCTGCGGCGGCCGCATGCAGGGCTGGACCACAGATCGAATCCGTAACGACGATTGCCCGAATTCCGGCTTGCGACAGCGCCGTTGCCAGAACCAGCGACCCGAGCGGTCCATCGGTTTCTGCCGCAGGCGGATCTCCACGGGGAATGTAGAATCCGGTAACAATCGCGACGCACCTGGCATGACCAGCCAAATGAGTCGCAGCGGCATGCAGATGTCCGGGGCACAACGGCCCGAACTGCTCTTCCGAGCTGATCAGCCCCCGCCGAGCCGGATCGCGCCGAATGAGGGCATCAAAATGGGAAATCAATTCCGACGACAAAGCCGGTCACTCCCGATGGGATTCCTGGAGATCGAGACGCTCGGATTGTCACGCGTCAGTCCGTGAAAATCAACAGGAGGCAAAAGGACGAGAACCCGGTCTCCTGTTCATAGTTTGAGGCAGGCCAGATACCGGCGGTCACATTCCGCTGTGATTTTTGATAACAATGTGATTGTGACAACTGTCATGCTCATTTAATCTCATGGCACACGCAGACTCTCGTCTCAATCCGAGAAGCAAATGATCCCGCGCTATTATCTCTGTGTCAGCTTCCTGCTCCTGCTGGGATGTGGAGCTCCCACGCAGCCTCCGCGAGCCGGTAGTCCAACTCCGCAGAGATCGGTCGAAGAAAGTGTCAATCAGCCCGCGCCAGAAACTCGGGTTCCGGTAGATCTGCCAAATAAGGACAGAGTGACCGTTCTCACACTTCAGGAACTGGCTGAGGCATACAGGGCAGACCAGGACCTGACCCAGTTCCAATCGGCGACATTGGAGATCACCGACCTGGTTTCTCGGATCGAAGTGAACCACTCGGCAATCATTTGTGATATCGGCCCTGATGTCACCGACGTCTTCACGTTTGTGATCGATGCCCAAGACCAGCAGCCGTGGGCTCGGATTGCTCCTGGACAGCGTGTGACGCTTCGCGGACGTCACACGCCAACGCTCGGCGGCTTCGAGTGGAAGATTGTCGATTTCGGACCCAACCCAGCTCCCATTGTGACAGCTCCGTCGCTGGCGACTGAGTTTATCCAAGGTGGGGTCATCGCAGCGCAGAAGTATCACAAACAAACCGTATACGTGACGGGCGAAGTTGTGGAGAAGAAGAAAGAAGAAATGTCGATCAGCTATGGCATCTCACTGAAGGGCGAGGGCCGGCTGAACGTTCTAATACACTGTCCGGTCATCGACGATAGCCTCGTTAATTCGATCCAGGTCGGCCAGGAAATTCATGCCCAGGGGGAAGTCGGGACGTTCACTGCTTTTGATCCTGCGCGGAACGAAGTCACACTCTTTTTCGGCAAGCCAATCTCGGTCCCCTTTCCCGTTAAGGGTGTGCAGTATGCCGAATCGATGGCCAGCCGGAACCAGGAACGAGTGCGCCAGGTGCGGGCCCATTCCCCTGACTTCAAGATTGCCACCGAAGAATTGCGTAAGGAGATTCGCAATGACGTCCAGAACGCCAAGAAAAAGTATACGACGAAATGGGTAGATCTTTCTGGCAAAATCAATTCGTTTCAGTCCAGTGAAATGGGTGACTCGATCGCCTTGGATTCTGGTGACGGGCAATCTGTTTTCTGTCGATTGTTGGAATGCGAACCATGGAAATCGTTTTCACCCGGGCAACCCATCACCATTCGAGGTCGTTTCCGTCACTTTGACCTTCCGTTGCGCTCAGAGGAGTGCGTTGTCGTCTCTGCAAAGCCTCTCATCAAGCCGCTCAGGGCATTCACTGCCGAGGGGATGATACAGCTCTGCTTGAGCGACAGGCAGGCCTTTGCGGTTTTGTCGAGCGACAATTTGCTGGAGGTCAGTGGCACGCTGGAAGCAATTGTTGAACGTCACGCAGGATTCCGGCTCACAGGTGCTGACGGCTACTCGATTGTGTGCCGATTCCCCAACCCATTTTCTCAAACGATCGACCCTTATCGCGCCCGATTTCTTAAGCATGCGGTTGGCGATCAAGTGCGGATCCTGGCGAACTTCGATTCACTGCAGGAAGAGGACAAAGCCATCAAGTTGATTGACGCTTGGGAACTCACAATCCCGCAAGCCGAGAAATCGAAGCCGTAACCTGGACCTATCCGGTCACATAATAAAGGACCCCAAACATGAGCATCGAGCATCTCACCTCCGCACAACGGGTCATCAAGACGGACCACGGAGAGGCACTGGGGTCCAGCTACCGATGGCCTGGCGGTCAGTATTGTGCGATTCACACGGACCGTGGAGTCATCGGTTGTGGACTCTACGACATCTCAATTGCCACCCGTTTCGGGATGGCGATCGCCATCGCGCGGGGCACTCCAGCGCATCCTCTGTTTGAACCGGAAGATTTACTGAATGCACGCCTCGTGGAAGTCAGCGACGCTGCCCAGCAGATGGGGATCACTGTGGATATGACCGGGAAGGAAGCCTTGCTGCTGATGTTGAAAGCAACCTGAGGACCACCCCGTCATTCAACTCGAATACCATAGTAATACCAATTCGGCGCGGCATTGGGATACCCATCGGCCCATTGTTCATGCAGCAGACGGTTGCCGATGACCGTGAACCGGCTAATCACTCCATCGCCAGCCTGAACGACGATGGCATCATCCTCGACTTTGTACTTCCCTGCTGGACGAAAATCTTCAGTTCCATTCTTAATGAGATAGGTCCCGTCTGGCAGGAAATTCCATTCGCAGAATGAAGTTCTGGCCTGACTGTCACGGTAACCACGCCATCTACCGTTGATCCTGGCCGCTTTGGGAGTATCGCCCGCAGATTGTTTGGAAATCTCTTCCAGGACTCTTTCCAATGTTCCGAGATCTTTGAAATACCGAGTTGCTTTGGCATGTGAGCGGTCCAAAGTGAGGACCGCCTTCCAGGCGTTGGTTTCGGAGACTCGATCCTTCTCGGCGAATGCTTTGGCTGCCAGCTTCGTCAATTGACCAATTGCATCATTTCGCGCTTTGTCGACGGCCTTAGTGCGAACCTCATTCGCCTTGGCAGCCACTTCACCGTAATTGCGGAGTGCAACCTCGACTTGCTTCTCATTGTCGGCGGCCGACGCCAGGGACGACACGAATACGCACACCACAACCGAAAACAAAATTGCTCGCATCCTTAATTGTCTCCTTGCGTCGAGAAGTCGCGGACAGTTTTTGAAATCATTTCCAATTCGCGACGTAACAGTCAGATATGCATTCCCTCTTTACGCCAGTATTTCCCGCACCACACTTCTCTATAGTTCTTTAGATCATTCAGTTTACGAGGATGCCCTACTGACGGGAAGAACGAACACTCGTCCCCCAGTAGCTTGAAGTCCCCGTTCCGGTTATGTTAGACGTAACGGATCAATTGTTACCAATTTGTCGAAGACTGCTGCCTTTTGACTAGCTCTCACGACGAGGCAACTCGATATGACGCGACGGTATGTAATGTGGACTTTCATTGTTGTCGCAGGTCAAGCACTGAGTGCGGCGCGTGCGGCTGAGCCCCCGGTCAATTTTGGGCGCGACATTCAGCCCATCCTGTCAGAGAAGTGCTTTCACTGTCACGGGCCGGACGCTGCTCAGCGTAAGGCCGATTTGCGGCTGGATTCTTTCGAAGGGGCCACCACGGCTGGTGTCGTGAAGCCTGGCAAGAGTGCTGAGAGCGAACTCGTTCAGCGCATTCTGAGTTCCGACCCCGAAGAGGTCATGCCGCCGCCAAAATCGAACCTCAAGCTGACCGATACTCAGAAGCAATTGCTGAAGCGGTGGATTGACGAGGGAGCCCATTACACCAAGCACTGGGCCTTCGTTGCGCCGGTTCGCGGTGCCGTTCCGGCGGTACCTGCGACCGCTCGGATTCAGAATCCGATCGATACTTTCATAGTCGAGCGAGTCCTAAAAGAGGGGCTGCAACAGGCTCCGGAAGCGGACAAGGCAAAGCTGCTGCGGCGAGTCACTCTGGACCTGACGGGTTTGCCCCCGACTCCCGAAGAACTCGACGGGTTCCTGGCCGATGCGTCATCCGATGCCTATGAGAAAGCGGTTGATCGGCTGCTCGAATCGCGTCGCTATGGTGAGCGAATGGTTTGGGAGTGGCTGGATGCGGCACGCTATGCGGACACGAACGGTTATCAGGGAGATCCCACTCGGCCGATGTGGTATTGGCGAGATTGGGCAATCGACGCACTCAACAAGAATATGCCGTTTGATCAATTCACGATCGAACAGCTCGCCGGTGATCTGCTGCCGAATCCGACGCGCGAGCAACTGATTGCGACCGGCTTTCATCGCAACCACATGATCAATGGTGAAGGGGGCCGCATCGCCGAAGAGTCGCGTGTCGAATATGTGCAGGACCGCGTCGAAACCACCGGGACTGTCTGGATGGGGCTCACGTTGACTTGCTGCCGGTGTCATGACCATAAGTATGACCCTTTCAAACAGAAGGAGTATTACCAGCTCGCTGCGTATTTCAATTCGATTGACGAGAGTGGTGCCAACGATGCCGGAGGCCTGGCGAATCCGGTGTTGAGTTTCGCGTTGCCCGATCAGCAAAGGAAGCTGGATGAGCTGCGAGTTGCAGAGACTGCTGCCAACAAATCTCGCGATGAACTCGATGGAAAATTGCGGGCGTCACAGGTTGACTGGGAACAAAGTGTCGCTCTGACACTCGCCAAATCGCCCGATCCGGAATGGGCGGTGCTCGTGCCAGCCGAAGCGAAGTCTGAAGGTGGTGCCGTCCTGAAGACGCTGGAAGACAACAGTCTGCTGGCGAGTGGCGGCAATCCTGCACAAGACAGCTTTGCGGTCACGTTTAAGACGTCGGTGTCGAATCTAACCGGCTTGCGGCTGGAGGCCCTGCCTGATGATTCATTGGGAGGTAAGGGGCCTGGTCGAGCCGAAAACGGCAACTTTGTGCTCACGGAATTGAAGCTGCAATTAAACGGTCAACCAGTCGAACTGGCAGCCGTCAGCGCAGACGTCGAACAGGGTGGTTTTCCCATCGGCAATTCAGTGGACGGCAAGAACGAAACGGGTTGGGCAGTCCTGCCCGAATTCGGCAAGCCCCATACCGCAGTCTACGAGTTCCGTTCGCCGACACCTGCGGCATCGAGTGGCGATTCAAATCTGATCTGCCGCCTGGAATTCAAATCGCCCCATGTTGCTCACGTGCTGGGGCGATTCCGCCTGGCCGTCACGAATTCACCGGTGACGTCCATCCGCCGCATTCCAGATAAGGTCCGCGAAGCCCTGGTGATTGCCACTGATAAACGCACTGACGCCCAGAAGAAAGAAGTCACCGACTACTACCTCAATAATGATGCGTCGTTGAACGCGGCCCGCAAAACAGCCGACGACGCGCGCCGCGGCCGAGACGGATTTGAACGGTCGCTGCCGCGAACGATGGTCATGCGAGAACGGGCGCAGCCGCGAGAAACGTTTGTGCTGGTCAAGGGAGCGTACAATGTTCCCGCCGAGAAGGTTGAACACGGTGTGCTGCCAGAGATCTTACCGCTGGCCGCCGATGCCGCCAAGAATCGGCTCGCACTGGCTCAATGGCTGGTTTCGCCTGCTCATCCGCTGACAGCCCGGGTGACCGTCAATCGCTTCTGGCAGCAGTTCTTTGGTACGGGACTGGTCAAGAGTACCGAGGATTTCGGCATTCAGGGAGACAAACCCAGTCATCCTGAATTGCTGGATTGGCTGGCAGTCGATTTCCGCGAGAGCGGGTGGAATGTGAAGCGTCTGGTGCGAATGATCGTCACGAGTGCCACCTATCGGCAATCATCCAGAATTCTTCCGGGGATGGCAGAACGCGATCCCGACAACCGTCTGCTGGCCCGAGGTCCTCGCTTGCGGTTGCCGAGTTGGATGATTCGCGATCAGGCGCTGGCCATCAGCGGTCTGCTGAAGGATGACTTTGGTGGCCCTCCCGTGAAAGGCTATCAACCGTCAGGAGTCTGGGAAGACGCCACGTTCGGTCAGATCCGATATCAACAGGATTCGGGTGACGCCCTCTATCGCCGCAGCCTGTACACGTTCTGGCGGCGGATCTCTGCCCCGACGGTCTTCTTCGATGTGGCGAATCGGCAAAACTGTTCGGTGAAGGGGGATCGTACCAATACGCCGCTGCATGCCCTGGTCACCTTGAATGATGTGACGTACATCGAAGCCGCCCGAGCGTTGGCTCAGCGGACACTTCTGTCGACATCTGCCAAGGACGATGCCTCGCGGCTGGCAGAACTTTTTCGCCGTTGCACCGGTCGCCCTCTGACGACGAAGGAAGCCGAACGCTTGACCAAACGTTTGATCCTCTTGCGCGAACATTTCGAGAAGAATACTGATTCCACGAAGAAGCTGTTAGGGGTAGGAGAATCCAAGCCAGACCCGCAACTCAAACCCGCCGAATTGGCCGCCTGGACCAACTTGGCCAATCTGGTGTTGAACCTGGACGAAACGATTACCAAAGAATGAAGTTAGGCGAGCGGGGGACGTGAGTCCCCTGATTCTGTCGGGTATCATTTCGATCCCGACAACATGAGATTAAGACTTTCGCTCGCCGCGTATTAGTTTCTCGAATCAACTCAGAAATCGTGCTCGATAGAATCAGGGGACTGACGTCCCCCGCTCGCCTGGAATACCTATAATGACCATCAATCAGATCCCTCCAGATTTCCTGCAGCACGCCGCGCAGATGACCCGTCGTCAGTTATTTTCCAGGTCCGCAATGGGACTGGGATCTGCCGCGCTGGCGTCACTGATGCAAACCGGCGGCTCGGTGACGGCTGCTGATCAACCCCAACGTTTCGGTGGGCTTACCGATCTGCCGCATCATCCGCCCAAGGCCAAGCATGTGATCTACATGCTGATGAACGGTGCGCCGCCGCATGTTGATATGTTTGACTACAAGCCGGAACTGGAAAAGTGGCGGGGCAAAGAGATCCCCGAGAGCGTGCATCAGAACCAGCGTGTCTCGACGATGACTCAAGGGGCGAAGAAGCTGGCTTTCCCGGCGTTCACCGGGTTCAAGCAATATGGAAAGAGTGGTGCGTGGGCCTGCGATTTTCTGCCGCATACCGCGTCGATTGTCGACGACCTGTGCTTCATCAAGTCGATGCACACCAACGCGGTGAACCATGCACCGGGAATTACGTTCTTTCTCACTGGTTCCGAAATGCCCGGCCGGCCGAGCATGGGGTCGTGGCTGACATACGGCCTGGGATCGGAGACTCAGGATCTGCCCGGTTTCGTCGTGATGACCTCGCGTGACAAGGAAGCTACTTGCGGACAGATCTTCTATGACTTCTATTGGAGCAGCGGGTTCCTGCCGTCGAAGTTTCAGGGGGTCAAGTTTCGCGGCGCGGGTGATCCCGTCCTGTATTTGTCCAATCCTGAAGGGATGAGCCGCGAGGTCCGTCGCGGACTGCTGGATGATCTCGCCGAGTTCAATGCAGAGCACTTTGCGGAGTTTGGAGATCCCGAGATTAATACGCGCATCGCTCAATACGAGATGGCGTACCGCATGCAGGCCAGCGTTCCGGAGCTCACCGATTTCACGACGGAATCGAAGGCCTCGCTGGAGATGTACGGTCCGGATGTCGAACGCCAGGGGTCGTTTGCACATAACTGTTTGATGGCTCGACGGCTGGTGGAACGAGGTGTCCGTTTCGTGCAATTGTTCCATGCCGGCTGGGATCATCACCGAAATCTATCGACACAGTTCGAGATTCAATGTCGCGATACCGACCAGCCTGCTGCTGCGTTGGTCAAGGACCTCAAGCAGCGCGGACTGCTGGAAGACACGTTAGTCATTTGGGGTGGTGAATTTGGCCGAACGCCATTTATTCAAGGGAATATCGACGACCGAAAACAATGGGGGCGCGACCATCACCCGTATGCCTTCACCGTCTGGATGGCGGGTGGCGGAGTGAAGCCGGGTATCACGTACGGTAAGAGCGACGACTTCGGATTCAACGCCGTCGAGAATCGCGTCGATGCCCACGATTTCCAGGCGACGATTCTGAATCAACTCGGCGTCGATCACGAACGCCTGACGTTTAAGTTCCAGGGACGGCAATATCGTCTGACCGACGTGCACGGGAAGGTGATTAAGGATGTGCTGGGGTAATGTGGCCACGCGCGGCTCGCGTGTGAGCCGTTTCCAGGACGACAGGCGGGCCGCCCATCGCCATGATCGAGCTGCCTGACTCTCCAAAGTCAGGCCAACGTACTCTCCGTCTGATCGACCGAACGGCTCGAATCGACCAGTAGCCAGCCACACGCTCCCAGTGCCAGCACTCCAGCATAGATGAAAAACAGTGAATCCCACTGATCGCGACCAACGTAACCCTTTAGCTCCATAGACTTCACATAAGGTCCGACGAATAGTTGCGATGCGATGGCCCCCAACCCTCCCAGCGAATTCATCAACCCGAATAGCGCTCCCAGGTGACGGCCGCTGATGTCGGTCACCGCACCCCACCATGCGGCCAGTGTCGAAACCGTAAACATCACCGAGCACGCCGTAAACAAGGACGCGACAACAGGCGAATCGCTGTACCTTCCACAAATCAAAGACACTGCCGCCAAGAGCAGCGTGAGCGACGACGACAATCTGCGGCACAGGTGACGGTTGCCCGTTTTCCGAATCAGGAAATCGATCAACAAGCCGCCACAAGTACAACCGATGGCGCCGCCCGCGAGGACCAAGCTGGCCAGCTGACCCGCGAAGAGGGGATCCAGGCCACGCCCCTTCTTGAGGTAATTCGGATACCAGGAGAAGTAGAAATAGGTGTTGAAGGCCGAACACATCAGGACGGCTCCCAGCAGCCAGATTTGCGGTGTCGACAACACGATCCGCCAAGGTATGGGGGGATGCGAAGCGCCATGATGAGCGACTGTTCCCGCGGCGATCAGTCGGCGTTCGGACGTGTTCACGGCGGGATGGGTCTGCGGATCGTCGCGAAACCACCAATAGAAAATTGCCGCCCAAATCACTCCGGGGATACTGAAGACGACAAACGTCCAACGCCAGCCGATCTCACGGATCATGTATGCGGTCAAGATTGGAGCACAAGCGCCGCCGACCTGCGACATCGCGTTCACCAATCCCTGAGCCATCCCGCGTCGTTCCACCGGAAACCAGCGTGACAGGATTCGGGCCGTATTGGGAAAGGCCCCTGCTTCTCCCGCGCCGAACAGAAAGCGGATGGCAATCAACGAAGTCAGTCCCCATGCGGCGCCCGTCAACGCGGTAAAGATCGACCACCCCACCACGATCCGCGCCATGACGCCGCGCGAACCATAGCGGTCACCCCACCAGCCGATCGGCACTTCGAACAGGGCATAGGCAACAGTGAATCCCGCGAGAACAAAGCCGAACTGCGTTTCCGAAAGGCCGAGATCAGCTTGAATGTTTGTCGCAGCCTGGCCGATGCAAATTCGATCGAGATAAAAAATGAACGCCAGGCTGCACAGAAAGGCAAGCACGATGTAGCGCACGTTGCTCGGTCGTTCGCCATCAGAATCGCGAGATTGGCTCACCAGTTGCACCTCGGTGGGTTCGGTGTCAGGTTTGTGGTACCGACTATATACTGAAGGTGCGCTCGTCGCTATGCACGGGCCTGACTTCTCAGGCCTCACATTCAACGAGGAATCATTCCACGATGCAAATTACACATGTTGAAACCTACGCCGTTCATATTCCTCTGAAACCTGCCCGTCATATGGTGACGTCGCTCGGTTGGCACCGGGAATCCAAATATGTGCTCGTTCGAGTGGGCACTGACGCGGGAATTGAAGGAGTTGGCGAAGCAACTGTCATGCCGCTATGGAGCGGCGAGACTGTCTGGGGCGCGAAGGCGATTCTGGACGAGACGTTTGGTCCCGCGGTCATTGGTGCCGATCCCGTGGATATCACGGAAATCAATCGCCGGATGGATCGTACGGCCCGCCACAACTGGTTTGCCAAGTCGGCAATTGAAATGGCCTGCTGGGATATTGCTGGCAAAGCTGCCGGGAAACCGATCTACGAGTTGCTCGGTGGCGCGGCACGTCCGCTGACTGTCGAGTGCCGTTTTTCGATGGGCGCGTACGCTCCGGATCATGCGCGAGCACGGGCACTCGAACTGGTGAGCGAAGGTTTTCAAACGATCAAAGTCAAAGTCGGCGGCAAGGCGGAGGACGACATGCTGCGAGTGCGGACTGTCCGCGACGCAATTGGTCCCGACCGCAAACTCACTATCGATGCGAACTGTGGCTGGGACGTTGACACGGCCATCCGCTGCGTGAACGAACTTGAAGATTGCCGCATTGCGTTGAACGAACAACCGACACCGGACGGCGACTATCACGGTCTGGCCCGCGTGCGGCGTGAGACAAAGCCGCCGGTGATGGCGGATGATATGTGCTTTGATATGCATCATGCTCGCGAACTGGTGCTCAATGATGCGTGTGATTTGATTTCGATCTACCCGGGGAAGAATGGCGGAATCAGCAAATCCAAAGCGATCGTCGAGTACGCCGCTCAACATGGAGTTCTCTGCAGTATCGGTTCGAATCTGGAATGGGACGTCGGAACCGCCGCGATGGCGCATCTGGTCGTTGCTTGTCCGAATATGCAGGTCGAAAAATTCCCCGGCGACATGCTGGGCCCCGACTATCATGCTGCACGGATCGTGACCAACCCAATTGCGATTGATGGACCACGGGTGACGATTACCGATCGGCCAGGTTTGGGGGTTGATGTCGACTGGGCACTCGTACGAGAACTCGGAATGAACATAGGTTAGCCTTTCCAGGCTGACCCGAGCGCAAGGCGAGTCAAAAGCACGAACAGGCGGGGTCGTAATTGAAGGTCGGCCGAATGGGGTAAGGTGCATTCATGGAACTTCCAGCGATTCCCGCCATAGTTTTTCCATCCGGGTCAGAAATGTTTCTCGAAAATTTCACGATCCGTTGTCGAATCGGTTTATGGTCATTCGACAAGATGGTGTGGGACGGTTTTCCAATACCCTTTTCTATGTTTCAGGAGTGATCATGATGTTGCGACAATTTGTGGTTTGTGGACTGCTGGTGGCGAGTCTGGCGGTGTCGGTCTCAGGGGATGACAAGCAAGTCAAAGACTCTGCATCACCAAAGAATGCTGGATTCGAGAAGATGAAAACGCTGGTGGGAACATGGGTTGCGGCCGACAAGGACGGCAAACCGACCGAGGACGTGGTTTCCGTCATCAAATTGACGGCAGGCGGAAGCGTGATTCATGAAACGCTGTTCCCCGGTCAGCCGCACGAAATGGTTTCGGTTTATACGACTGACGGGCCGGACGTGGTGATGACGCACTACTGCATGCTCGGGAACCAGCCGCGTATGAAGGCCAGCTCGAAATCGCCCGGCAACAAGCTCAACTTCGAATTCGTTGGTGGTGGCAATCTGGACCCGAAGAAAGACAAGCACATGCACTCGGCCGTCCTGACCATTGTCGATGCCGACCACTATGAGGTGGACGGGATTGGCTGGGAAAATGGCGGTCCTTCCAAAGAGATGTGCAACGGGATGAAACTCGTACGTCAGAAGACCGAGACTCAGAAAGCCGAGAAGAAGTAGAACCGGCTGATACCAATCTCTGCCGCAGGCAGGTCGTCCGCAACAACGCGACGGCCTGCCTGAGCGGGGGATTCGGGTTGATGTGGGGTGTGTAAGATTAGCCGGAACGCGCTAGCGTCCGGTTTTTGAGTTGGACCCTAGGCCCGCAAGAGTGCAAAAACCGTGGGCTAGCGCCCAGCGGCTGATCAGATTTGGCCCATCGGGCCCTGCACGGGAAGGATTGATCGTTGCATGGACAGTGCCGGGGAGCATGCTAAAATATGGCGATTCGTGAGAATAGTTTGCCCTCCGGACCACTGACCACTCCTCCATTTCCTTCCCGAAACTCGACAATCTTCCATGCTCAACAAGATCAGCAGCCGTATTACCCAGCCCAAGTCCCAGGGTGCCTCGCAGGCCATGTTGTACGGGACAGGTATGACCCCCGAAGACATGAACAAGGCTCAGGTGGGTATTGCCAGCGTCTGGTATGACGGCAACACCTGCAACATGCACCTGAATGTTCTGGCGGAGAAGGTTAAGCAGGGGGTGGTCGCGGCCGGTATGGTCGGAATGCGATTCAACACCATCGGAGTGAGTGACGGGATCTCGATGGGTACCGAGGGCATGTCGTACTCGTTGCAGTCGCGTGATCTGATCGCCGACAGCATCGAAACCGTCATGTCCGCTCAGTGGTACGACGCGAATATTTCGATCCCCGGCTGTGACAAGAACATGCCCGGTTGCGTCATGGCGATGGGACGCCTGAATCGCCCATCGATCATGGTCTATGGCGGCACCATTCGCCCCGGTTGCACATCCCGGCATCCTAAGCTGGATATTGTCTCGGCCTTCCAGGCGTATGGCGAATACATCACGGGCAAGATCACCGAAGAGGATCGTGCCGACATCATCCGTTGCAGTATCCCTGGTGCTGGTGCCTGCGGCGGTATGTACACCGCCAATACGATGGCTTCAGCGATTGAAGCGATGGGTATGTCGCTACCGTATAGCTCTTCGATTCCTGCTGAAGATCCCCTAAAGGTGGGTGAATGTATTGCCGCCGGCAAGGCGATCCTGAATCTGCTCGAACTGGATCTCAAACCTCGCGATATCATGACCCGTGCCGCGTTTGAGAACGCAATGGTCGTCATCATGACGACCGGCGGATCGACCAACGCCGTGCTGCATCTGATTGCCATGGCACGATCTGTGGGCGTTTCACTGACGATTGACGATTTCCAGAAAACGAGCGACCGGATTCCGTATATCGCCGACCTGAAACCGTCGGGCAAGTATGTCATGGAAGACCTGCACCACGTCGGTGGAACTCCGGCGTTGATGAAATATCTGCTCGAGAAGGGACTGCTGGACGGCAGTTGCAAAACTGTGACTGGCAAGACGCTGGCCGAGAACTTGAAGAATGTCCCCGGCCTGGCGGAAGGTCAGCGGGTCATCATGCCGCTCGAAACACCATTCAAGGAATCGGGCCACATCCGCATCATGCGGGGTAACTTCTGTCCCGATGGAGCGGTCGCGAAAATCACGGGAAAAGAAGGCTTGAAGTTCACCGGCCCGGCGCGGTGCTACGACAGCGAAGAGGACATGCTGCACGGCTTGGAACAGGGCAAGATCCAGAAGGGCGACGTCATTATCATCCGCTACGAAGGTCCCAAGGGGGGGCCCGGCATGCCGGAAATGTTGACCCCGACCTCGGCCATCATGGGCGCTGGTTTGGGTGCCGACGTCGCACTGATTACAGACGGTCGATTCTCGGGTGGATCACACGGCTACATCGTCGGCCACGTGACACCGGAAGCCCAGGAGGGCGGCCCAATCGCCCTGGTCCGCGATGGCGACATGATTACGCTCGACGCCGAAGCCAATCGAATTGACGTCGCCATTTCCGACGCAGAATTTGCGAAGCGCAAAGCGACTTGGAAACAACCCGAATTCAAGGCGAGTCGCGGTACCTTGTACAAGTACATCAAGACGGTAAAGAGCGCCAGCGAAGGTTGCGTGACCGACGAATGAGCTTCCGGGTTATTCTGGTGCGTACGGGCTCGATTCAGTGTCGGCCGTCGTGGTTGAATCGCTGGAGATAACGCGGCCGGGCGCTCGCAGGATCCAGAGCGCTACTGCCAGGATCGATCCGACCACGTACAGCAACGTGAAGCAGGTCGCGATACCGCCTACGATGACGCTGATCTTCCAGTTCGCGACAACAGTTAATCGCAACGGTGCTGGAGTGGGACTCTTCAGGAAGGCGCGAACCTGAGCCGCGGCACCGGGCAGGCTGACGGGCGAGCAACTCACATTGACTTCAGTGTTGGCGCCCGAGATCGTCAGGGTTCCTTGATCTTCCGCTTTGGCTGCAGTCTGCTTTCGGCGGCGCTCTGCGTCGGTCTGTTGGCGGCGGCCCCTGTGGACCTGCTCTTTGACGTCCGTCACGGGGAAGGCAGTTTGAGTGGAAAACGGAATGATGAAGAACAGGCACTGACTCGCCGTCGCTGAAACTCCGGTTGGCTGTTTCTCACACTTGATCCACGTCACCGGCGCCATCAGCGTGATCAGGGCCGGCACGCCAACAAAAACAGTGACGGCGATCAGTTGTGTGATAATCGTGTCTTTGAATGATTTGGACATGGCGTTTCCGATCTTGTGTCCCTGTCAATCCGTCGCGAGAATCTCCTGAGTGGCAACTCGTTGCGGAAGGCAGCATACACACGGGTGAGCGTCACCAAAGTGGGTGAAAAGCTCGGTACATAAGATCACGTCGCTACGGGATTCCAAAAGGCAGTCCACTGTGAGTGCTCGCTACGATAGAGCGCTCGGAGATGGCAGATGGTATCTGTTCCGTGTTCTCGCCACCGCATACCGCCTCCGCACAGTCGGCGATTCACGACTGTCTTACAGGCCGATTCGATCGGTCCCGATCCGATGTGCCAGCCTTGCGCTTGATAGGTCGGATAGTCCATCCGATGCACGTTGTTTCTGAGATACCCTAAGAGTGCCGCATGTCCCTCGCGCAGGAGTTTCTGGCGCGGAAGTGACAGTTCTTCCAGGAACTCCAGAAAGGCCTCGCCTCCTTCATGCTTCAGCCGATGACACCACTCTTGGCCCAACTCTTGGGCCCGTTCTTCATCACCTGCGCAGTACAGTTTGATGAAATCATTCACATGTTCAGAAACGTGATAGAAATCGAGAATTAGTTGCAGTTTAGGGGGCGGAAAGTTCTTTCGTAGAAACTCTTCCAGACCATTGCCACCATCCGTCAGCCCAATCCACCGTTCCACGGTATCGAATCCCACCTGACGTGCCTGAACCCGCATGACGAGTCCCAGATCGTCGAGTGATGTCAGGCCGCAAACATATCGTGCTTGCCAATCAGGACGTTTGCCATCCCAGTCAGCAGGCGGCGGGTTATAGAGCATCCCCACATAAGGCATACGACCTTCGGCTGATTCGGCGTGAGGCCCTTGTTGCGGAACGCCCGTCGCGTCGACGCTGACGTAACCGATATGATCCCCGGACGCGTCTTGGTAGAACTCCCACGTCTCCTCGGCTCCCAAAGTCTGGCGAGCGTCGAGCAGGTCTCCGAGACGTTGGCCGGCGTCTTCTGTCGTCCGTTGGATTGTCGACTCACTGGTCTGGATACCGGCCATCCGGCTCAGCAAGCGATCCCGAGCCTGGACGAAACTTTCCACACAGCCGGCCAAACTGACGACCTCTTCCGCCCCGGGAGTAAACGCATGCCGGTGCAGTCCCAGAATTTCATCCCACGGAAAAAAGCCACGATGACAATGAGCACAGTGATAGTACGCGCGCGGGATGGTGATCTCACCCATTAAGCTCGTTACCGTTTTGTCTCGATATTCCTGAAATTTCGCCGATCCGTGGCAGTGGGGACAGGTTGTGCTCGACCCTTGGTACCCCCTTTTTTTCGCACTTCCAAAGTGGCTTGAATCACCTGGGCACCAATCTTGTGCGTGATGTCACGCACTTCAAACTCAGTTTGTCCGAGAAGTTTTTCCTTCTTCCGGGTGGCCATCAGACGGGCCATATCGCGTACGTCTTTTTCAACACTAGCCAGAACGATCTCGACAATCCGATCCAATTCTTCAGACTCTTCCAGCGTGAGTTCGTCTTCCATGGCATTCCCTCCTTGGGAGAAAATAAGACCGAGAAACTGACAACTCCCTTCATGCCCGCCAGTTTAACAAATTTCCCACCCACTTTGGTGACGCCCACCCGCATACACACTGTCGAGCCTGTTGGCGATTGCATCCGATTTCATACGAACAGTACGATACCTGACAACTACCAGCTCGGTTGTGCATCGCACGCTCGCGGGACATAATCGGTCGACCCACCAGCCGACGTAAGTACGCAGACAAACTTGGCCCCAATGTCGCGAGAATTCCGGAAGCTCAAGTCAATTCCCGCCAAGATTCTTCTGCGTGCTGAGGAGGTCCGACTTTGCCGCCAGTCTCGCCGTCGACTCACCCCGGACTCGAAACGCTCGACTACAGCGTGATTGTGCTGTACATGGTCGCGACCTTCGGGATCGCCGTCTGGTTCGGTCAAAAGCAGAAGGATACCGATGATTTCTTCGTCGGTGGACGGCGCATGCCCTGGTTTGCCGTCGGGTTGAGTATCCTGGCCACACTGTTTTCCACCCTCTCTTACCTGGGTGGTCCCGGTGAGATGGTCAAGCATGGTATCGGGCTGTTCATTGGAAATCTGGCGATCCCGTTCAGCATGACGGTTGTCTTTTTCCTGTGGATTCCCTTCTTCATGAAGCTGCGTGTCACGAGTGCCTACGAGTATCTCGAACGACGCTTCAACTATTCCGTGCGGTTGATGGGGGCGCTCCTGTTCATCCTCTTGCGATTGGGCTGGATGAGCATGGTCGTTTATGCCGCGTCTCTGGCTCTGGATCGAGTCAAGGGCGACGACGTTGTCTGGTTGGCGGGCCCTGACATCTACTGGTGGATCTTCGGCGTGGGAGTATTCGCGGCACTATATACGTCAGTGGGTGGTATTCAAGCCATGATCTGGACCGACGTGTTGCAGTGTATCCTGCTGCTGGCCGGGGTCCTGATGACGATTTTCTACATCATGATCGTTGATCAAACCGGACCACTCGACTGGTGGGCCACGGCGGCGAAGAATGCTCCAGAGCATGTGGATCTCCCGTTTCACACATGGGATGTGTTCGTCCGCAATACCGTGGTCTGGATGGTGCTCGGCAATTTCTTCTGGACCATCTGCACCCACGGCTCGGATCAGGTGGTCTTGCAGCGATATTTTTCCACGGCATCCCAGAAGGCCGCGCGTCGCAGCTATTTGATCAATGTCGGTGTCGATCTCACCATGAGCGTTCTGCTGAGCCTGTGCGGGCTCGCGTTACTCGCATTCTACTTGAAGCACCAGGACCGATTGCCCGGCGGTTGGACCGCCGTGGGGGCGGCCGACAAGCTGTTTCCTCATTTTCTGGGGCATCAACTTCCCGCAGGTTGTGCGGGATTGATCATTGCAGCCTTCATCTGCGATGCCATGCAGACCCTGGAATCGGGAGTGAACTCGATCACTGCCGTAGTGACGAATGACGTCATTCCGCGTTTGCGACAAGGGCGACCACGAATACTGAGTGAACTGACCTTCGCCCGGATGATGACGGTGCTGATTACTGCCATCGTCACGGTCAGTGCCTACTTTGTGACGCGAATTGCCATTGTCAACGAGCTGACGCTGGTCGGGATGATGCCCAAGTTCTTCAACCTGGTCGTCGGGCCGCTGGCAGCGTTGTTCGTCATCGGGATGTTCCTGCCACGCTGTACCGCCAGATCCGCGATCCCCGCGGTTCTGATCGGCTTGACCGTGGCGATTTTCTGGAGCTGGTATAAGGAAATCTTTCAGTTGCCGGACAAGGCCCCGATTCCGACCCCTTTTCTCGCCATCGCTGTTTCCTGGACGACAACCATTTGTACGGCGGCCTTGCTGAGTCTCCCGCTGGAACGCCGTGGTGCTCATCCCGGACTTGAATTCACGTGGTTCGCCGTCCTACGGCGGCCAATTCCCCTGGAACAGACAGAAGGAACGGTGTCGTGAATCACGAATCGATCAAACAGGACTTCGACCGCGACGGGTTTGTCGTGGTTCGACAATTCTTGACTCCCACCGAGCTGACCGAACTGACGGACGAACTGAACCGATTCATCCGCGATGTCGTCCCCGGACTGTCAGACGCTCATGCGTTCTATCAGGATCGGTCCCGGCCCGACACACTCAAGCAGATGCAGTACATGCAGGTGGATCCGTATTTTCTGGGATACACTCAGCATCCAAAGTGGAAGTCACTCGCGGAAAGTCTGGTAGGGGAAACCGCCGCGTGTGAATCCCCGGAGTGGTTCAACAAACCGGCGGGTGTCGAGCATCCTACTCCGCCGCACCAGGACAACTACTACTTCAACTTACAGCCGTCGAACGTCGTGACCATCTGGCTGGCACTGGATGATGTCGACGATGAAAACGGTTGCCTGCGATATCTGCCGGGTTCACATGAGCGTGGGTTCCGGCCACATGCGCGGTCCAACGTATTGGGATTTTCGCAAGGCATCACCGATTATGGACCGGCAGATGGCGCAATCGAACGCAAGATTCATCTGCAACCCGGAGACGCGGTGGCGCATCACGGCATGACGGTCCACCGGGCGGAACCGAATCGTTCAGCAGCGCGCAATCGCCGAGCCTTCGCGATGGTTTACAAAGGAATCAGTTGCCGCCGCGACGAAGCCAGTTTCGCCCGCTATCAGGAAGCAGCCAAGATGCAGCACGAGCAAATGGGGCTGAAGACGTAACCTACGGTCTAATACCCCAGCACTTCCAGCTCGGACAATCCGGCAACGCCGTCATCGCGCCAGACACTCAAGAGCTGCAGTTTCACAAAACGTCCCTTGGCGAAGGGGACCTGCAGGATGGCTCCATAATCGGGAGTATTCGCCGCACCGGGCGCGGGTGGAACAACCCCGACCGCCACGGGTACGGTCGGCGAGGAATCGCTGCTGACGTAAATCTCGACGTCCTTCCAACCGCGATGCATGCCGCTCGGTTCGTTGCAGTTCCAGATCCGAATGCCGGTGACGGTACGCTCGGCCCCCAAGTCGAGGACGATTGTCGTCAGCCGCTTCGAGGGATGCCGCCACATCGTTTTCAGGTCGACCGAATTCCACACCTTATCCAGCACGGCGACGGCCGGACCTTCCGGCGATTCGGCGGTGGCCCGCATCACTTTGACGCCAGAAAAAGCCTGCGGCGACGTCATTCGCATCGCGATGGCCAGTCGTTCCGCAGCCCAGGCGGCAGTCGCCTGCGAGGGATCCTTCCCGGCTTTGGCGACGATTGCCTGCAGTCGCTCTGACAGTCCATTCAATTGCTGGTCTTGTAGTGGAGTCAGCTCCACATCCAGACCACGGCGGGTCAGAATGTCGTGCTGATGATTGACAGAAATCGCTCGATAGGCTGCCGACAACGCCGACGCCAGGGCCGACGAGTCTTCATAAATTCGCGGCAGCAGCTTGATCAGGGTTTCCGGCGGCGGATCCACAATGCCGGCCAGCGCGTCCAGCAGCGGTGCGGAACGTTCCGGGGTCGTGGCTGCCAGGGCCAGTTCCAACAGTGGCGAGCCACCGCCTGGTTGCTGGACCTTTTGCAGTTCTCGAATCGTTACCGGCCAGACCTCAGCTTGTTTCTCGCGTCCCAGGATCGCGATCATGGCCGGCAATGTGCGGCTGGGCTGGTTGAACTTTCGCAGCAACTCCAGCGAATTTGTGACCAGCACCGGATTGTCTGATTGAAGTGCTTCCAGCAGCAACGGGAAAGCGACCTCCTGTTCTTCCCATAGAATCTCCTGGGCCTCCTTAGCCCGGCCCCGTTCTTTGGAAGTTAACAGGTCCATTCCCACTCGCAACCGGCGGCGCACCTTTCGATGGGATTCGATCTTCTGCTGGAGTGTCCGTGCTTGTTCACCCTGCTCGGTGGTGGGGGCTGCCGCCAGCAATGTTTCGATAGAACTCGCCGCTTCGTCCAGCTTGCCGTCTTGAATCCCCTGCTTGGCGGCCGCCAGCAGTTTTTCGCGGGCCTGGTCTTCGCTCTGCTGTTGCTGTTCTTCAAACTGATCCTTGAGGTCTGACAACTGCTTGATTTCGTCGGGACTGAGTTTTGCAGTTGCGGATTCAAGCTCATCAAGTTGCTTGCGAGCGGCTTCGAAATCACGCTTGGTTGTCAGCTCGGCCACGAGTTTGAATCTTGCCGGATAATCGGCCTTTACCTCGGATGGCGTCTCTGTCGCTGCGGGCTTTGCATTAGCAGTCGCATTCTTCGAACCAGAATCGGTTGTGGATGGACTTGTCGTCGTGGATGGACTTCCGGCCCCACCAGCGGCAGGTGCCGACGGCTGATCGCCCTGACATCCCACGAGGGACACCAGAGTTAAAAGCATCGCTATTAATAACTTGCGTCGCAAGAACATGGCACACTCGTCAGTCGGTCGTGGTTCCCTGCAGCGATCTGCGGGGTTGCTGTTAATTGTCCGCAATCTGGCCCAAGTTACACGTCCCGCAGGGGCTTTTCCACTCGTAAAGCCCAAACCTGCAGTGTGCTTACGGATACGCTGTCGGATCATCGCCCAAACTGCGATGGGTCGCTATCATTACTCACATGGCACGCATCAATCAACTGACTCCCAATGTCATCAACCGCATCGCCGCCGGCGAGGTCATCGAACGTCCGGCAAGTGTCGTGAAAGAACTTCTGGAAAATAGCGTGGACGCCCTCGCCAGGCGGATCGAGGTTGACGTTATTGATGGAGGTGCGGAGCTGATCCGCATCACCGACGATGGTGAAGGGATTCACGCGGACGATCTGCTGCTGGCCGTGACCTCCCACGCCACCAGTAAGCTCAAAGAGGCGGATGATCTCTTCCACGTCCAGACAATGGGCTTTCGCGGCGAAGCGCTGGCCTCGATTGCGGAAGTCAGCCACTTCCGTCTCCGCAGCCGGCAGGCTGATAATGACTCGGGCATGGAGCTGGAAGTCAACGGGGGCGTACTGGTTCCGCCGCGTCCTTGTGGGTGCCCGCAGGGGACCACGATCGAAGTCAAACAGCTCTTTTTCAATACCCCGGTACGCCGCAAGTTCATGCGCTCATCAGGGACGGAGCTGGGGCACATCTGCGAGCAATTCACGCGCATCGCACTCGCCAATCCGCGGTTGCATCTGGTTCTGCGACACAATCAGAAGGTTGTGTACGAACTTCCCGCCACAGATAAGCTGCTGGAGCGATTGCGACTATTCTATGGCGGCCAACTGGCCGAACAACTGATCTGGGTGGAAGCCGAAGTCGGCAAGAATCGTGTCTGGGGTTATGTGGCACATCCCAGTCAAAGCAAGGCCACTCGCAAGGGCGAGTATCTGTTTCTTAACGGACGCTGGATTCAGGACCGATCGCTGCAGCATGCCTTGACCGAGGCTTATCGTGGGCTGTTGATGGTGGGCCGTTATCCCATCACCTTCCTATTTCTGGAAATGCCTGCTGACGAAGTCGACGTCAACGTTCACCCCACTAAGTCCGAAGTCCGCTTTCAGGACAGCCAGCAGTTGTTCCGCTTGTTGCTGTCGACGTTACGCACGAAGTTCCTGAGTATGGATCTGGACAGTCAGATCAAGGTCCCGGCTTCTGCACCCGCCGAGAGCCGCCCCCCGGCTCCGTTGGAAACGCAACGTCCATTACCGCTGCGTGAAGAGCTCTCCGAATGGGCCGGAAGTCAATTGGGCTTGGGGCAGCCTGCCTGGTCGACCCCTGGAAATGCTCCGTTCAAACCATTTCCCGATGGTCCGCAGACGGTCGCGGCACGGGCACCGGCGAATGATTGGCAGGTGCAGACTGCAGCCAGCGATTCGACCGACGAGCGTGACGACAGCATGGTCGCGGTCGCCGATCTGCCGCGTCCTGATCCCGCGACATGGGCCAGCAATCCGGTACCGCCGGCTGCCGAATCGATTGAGCCTGTACCCCAAGCGGCCCCTGCCGTCGAGCAAGCTCCGCTGCCACCCGTTCGAGCGATGCAGGTGCATGACTGTTACCTCGTCGTCGAATCTGCAGACGGCCTGGTCGTGATCGATCAGCACGCGTTGCACGAACGCATTATGTACGAACATTTGCGGGAACGGGTGCTGGCGGGAAACGTTGAATCGCAACGTCTCTTGCTGCCTGAAACCATTGACCTCAGTCCGCCTGAAGCCGCGTCGATTTTGGAAAACGCCGAAACGCTCGCTCAGATTGGCTTGGAGATTTCCGACTTCGGCGGGCATACCATCCTGCTCAGCCGCTATCCCGTGATGCTGGGAAAGTTGAACCTGTCGCAGTTGGTGAAAGACATTGCTCAGCAATTGTGCGAGAGCGGACTAACACCCACGCGCCGAGATATCCTCGACGAATTGTTGCACATGATGTCCTGTAAAGCGGCTATTAAAGCCGGACAACGATTGAAGCCCGAGGAAATCGAAAGCCTGCTGACTCAGCGGCACTTGATCGACGACGCCCATCACTGTCCGCACGGCCGGCCAACCTCGTTGACGCTCAGCCGCGTGGAACTGGATCGCCAGTTCGGTCGTTTGGGTTAAGTGCTCGACGAGCGGCTCCGCGTCGTCCCCGGTGGGACGACCATGTACAACGGACGTCCACGTCCGTAGGTTCCCGACGGACGTGGACGTCCGTCGTACGCGAAGGACAGGAGTTATGTCCCGCTCACCACGCTTGTCGCAATTCCGAGTGAAGTCGCTAGCTACGTCGCCATTCGCTACACTTCAAAACAGACAATTCAACTAGTCACCCCAACAGGAGCCTCGCACGATGACCATCCGCACTTCTCGCCGTCTGTTCCTGAAACAAGTTGCCGTTGCCGGAACTGCGTTCTCGCTACCTGCCGTCAGCTATGCTCGCCTGCTGGGAGCTAACGACCGCTTGCGAATCGCGTCCGTCGGGACCGGCGGAAAGGGTTGGTCTGATCTCAACGACACGGCCGCCAGCCCGCACGCCCAGGTTGTCGCGTTGTGTGACATCGATGAATCCAAGGGACACCTCGGTCAGGCGGCAGAAAAGTTCTCTGGTTCTAAACTGTTTACCGACTGGCGCAAACTGCTGGACGATTCCAAGGAGATTGACGCCGTCATCGTCTCCACACCCGACCACATGCATGCCCCCGTGTCGCTGGCGGCCATGCAACTCGGGAAACATGTCCAATGCCAGAAGCCGCTGACTCACACGGTTCACGAAGCTCGTCAGATGCGACTGGCGGCTAAGAAATACAATGTCGTCACGCAGATGGGCAACCAGATTCAATCGCACGAAGCCTACCGCACGGCGGTGAAGCTGGTCCATGATGGCGTGATTGGCAAAGTGAAAGAAGTCCACTCGTGGCAGAGCGGCAAGATGGGTTGGATCCTGGTCGATGACCGGCCCGCCGGCAGCGAACCTGTGCCGAAGACCTTGCATTGGGACGAATGGCTGGGTGTCGCGGCGGCTCGTCCTTATCTGCCGAAGATCTATCATTCGTTCAACTGGCGTGCCTGGCAAGATTTTTCCAACGGCCAACTGGGAGACTTCGGTTGCCACATTCTCGACCCGGTCTTCATGGCCTTGAAGCTGACAGCCCCGCTGACAATCAAAGCCGAAGCCCCGCCGCTGAACCATGAAATCTGGAACAAGTGGTCCACTGTCTCGTACGAATTCCCCGGTACAGAGCTGACAGCCGGCAAGACGATCAAGGTCACCTGGTATGACGGAGAAGGGAAGTTTCCCTCACGGGAAGGGCTCGGCCTGCCGGAGAAATTCGCCTTACCCGGATCGGGTTCGGTGCTGGTGGGCGAGAAGGGCTCTCTGGTGATCCCCCACGTCGCGATGCCTGTACTCCCCGGTGAGAATTTCGCCGACTTCAAGATCCCCGTCGTACCGGCTCGTAATCACTATACGTCGTGGGTTGACGCCTGCCGCGGTGAGGACAAGACGACCTCGCACTTTGATTATTCTGGTCCGCTGAGCGAAACGATTTTGCTCGGGACCATCGCCATTCGCATCCCGTCGACAGCGTTGTCATGGAACGCCGAGAAAATGGAACTGACAGGTTCACCCCACGCCAAGGACTTGCTGACGAAGCCCTACCGCGAAGGCTGGCAGCCCAAGTGGATTTAGAGCGGCGAACCCCGTTCAAACAAGGGAAGCGTCAGCGACCTCAGCTCCCCCCCTTTATAAGGGGGGGCAACGGGGGGGGACGATCAACCAATGCGGCGACAATTGAGGAAGAGATTTACACCGCAGAGGAACGAAGAGCGCAGAGAATAAAGATTCGAGATTCTGGTCATATCTTCTCTGCGTTCATCGTTCCTCTGCGGTGTAAAAATGCATGTCCTCTCAGGTTGAGCCTGCTTGTTTCAGGTGCTCCCGCACAAACGCAATGTCGCGTTGCGCAGCGACCAAGTTGTTATCGATCTTTTCGATCCGAGTCGATCCGCCCGGGTCGTATTCGATGTGCACCGAGATCGGACCGGGAAATGGAAACCGGACGAGCATCTTGAAGAACTCGTCCCACTTGACCAGGCCCTGGCCGAGTGGGCACCATCGAGTCCGCCAGCCGCCGGACGCTTTTTCCCAGACGTAATCTTTCAGTGCGACCATCGTCAGGCGTGGCGAAATCCGTTGAAAATTCAGCTTCCAGGCATGGTTGCTCCCCTCGATGGTCGCGTGTGACGGATCGAAGTAAAAACCCACTCGATTGGCATCGAGTGGTTTGAGCATCTCCCAGGAATCCCACAGGGCGCCACCAATACCCGCTCCGGCGTGATTATGAAATCCCGCGTGCACATTGAATTCTTTTCCCAACTCAAGCAGCCCCTCCAGATTCTTTCGCTGGGATTCCAATTCGGATTCCCATTGGGAGAGATCGTGGTAGTGGTAATAGCCCAACTTGAAGTAGCCAATTCCCAGCTTCTGCATTGTCGACAGGATCGGGCGAGCTGTCGGATCACCGGCTGATGTCAGATTCGTACTGAGCATCGGGATCGACATCCCCTGCTCGCGGAAGGCTGCTGCCGCCTTAGGAAGTTCCTCGACGGCGCGATCCGGCGGCACGAGCCCACCTCCTCGCACGGTCAGATCAGGGCCCGCAATCTTCAACGGTGCGATCATCTTCGCGACTTCCGCATAACTGAACCCGGAATCATCCAGATGATCCGTGAACAGGCACAGCCGGTCCTGCAGCGGCAACGATGCTTTCGCCGATTTCGGGTCGTCCGCAAAACTATTTTGCACCGCGAATCGTGTTGAAAGGCACGCTGCAGCAGTCGTGACGCACCCTGTTCGCAAGAAGTCTCGACGTCGCATGGCAGGACCCCACTGGATTAAGAGACGGCCACCTTTAGTTCGGCGTTCACGTGCCAAACATACTGGTGGGCGGCGTCTTCTTCTTCGGCGGCCCGGGCTTCGCGATAGGTGCCGAAGCCACGGGTGGCGACTTGACCGCCGATTCCGGCAGAGTCTTTCTCTGGCGTCGAATCTTGATCATCTCGTCCGGGGCGATGTGGAACGTCCCCTTCTTGAAGACGGCCCGGATCTTGCCCATATCGATCATGGCGCGGATTTCGTTCTCCGGTATCCCGAACTCATTGGCCACTTCGCGCAAGGTCTTCGTAGGTAGTGGCATCCCATTGCCTCCTGATAAGAACCAGCCTCAAAACCGTTTCGTGATCTTCCGATTAGGACAGAATATCAAGAATCGCGATCTTGTGCCACGATTCGACAACACGCTGCTCGTGTGCGAAGCCGTTGCGAGTTGTTAGGGCATAGGGTGGCCGGGGCTGGAGCGTACTCGCGAAGCACCGGTCTTAGGGCCGAGTACCGGGGCTTCAGGAGTACCTTCCAGCCTCCGGCCACCCGATTCACCTCTTACCCTGGTCCTTTCGCGGCCTCGGCAACTTTGCCCAGATACTCCATCACTCGGGGATCATAGCCGTGCTGAGCAGCCAGTTTATCACCCTGCTCGGTCCACATTTTTTTCAGGGATTGCTCGATTCCCCGATTGCCTCCGGTAAACCCACTTACAAGTGCCGCTCGCCGCTGCTCCAAAGCGTGCAATTTGGGATCCGCGGGATCAGTGCCAGCTTCCATCTCGACTCGGTATTCTTCGATCAATTCGGCCCAGTCTTGCTGTCCTTTTTGGATCAGCTCTTCGCCGGCCGGACCAGCTTCTTCGCGACGCTGGCGTAGAAATTCCAGTTGTTCGGGAGTGTAGTAGTTTTCAATCATCGTCATCATCTCAATCGTGTTCAAGAATTCGTCGGCCGAGACTTCCCTGGCCGATCGGAAGTGTGCGGCGAGACCTTCCAGCCGTTCACACAGACTCCGCTGAAATTCGATTTGTTCTCGAAGTTTCACAAGATGCATGCCGACGACCTCCAAGGGTTGGAAGTCGGGTCGAGTCAAACAGTCGCGAATTTCGTCCAGTGAGAAACCGAGCTGCCGTAGCGAGACGATTTGCTGTAAGCGGGCCACATCGTCTGCCGCATACAAGCGGTGTCCCGATCCGGTATGCAGCGACGGTTTTAGCAACCCGATCTCGTCGTAGTGGTGCAGCGTGCGAATGGTCAAACCCGTTCGCTTTGCCAATTCACCCACCTTCAGAGCCTCAAAAGCCATCTCGATTTCTCCTGTGAACAAAGTCGAAAACAGCGGTCACGAGAGGATGATACGACCTCACGTTACGTGAGGTTCAAGGGGTGATTTTGAGAAAAGTTGAAGAATTTCGAAACAGATTAGCCCCGCACGACCAGATCCCGCATCAACTCTGTGAGCTCTTTCGTTTCTTCCTCAGACAATGGCCCCATCTGGCTGATACGAACCGCCTCGTCGATGTGCTCGGGCGCTCCAAATCCGAGAATCGCTGACGAGAACTCAGGTTGAGAGAGCACGTAACGCAGCGCCAATTCCCGTACGGCCGAAAGAGACCCCAATGCCTCAGACAATCGCGTGGCCCGCGCGTGATCTCGTTCATAAAGCGATAACGGAAAGAACGGCGTGCGCAGGGTATGAGCCGACGGTGTCGCACACAGCAGCGCTCCTGCTGCATAGACCCGAATGGCGAACAACCCCATTCCCAGCTGATGTGCATCGCGCAGGAAGCCGCCGTAGTCGGGTTCGCGAAAGCAGTGAGCGGTCTCAATCAGTGTCGTCGGATTGAGGAGATGAAACGGAGCCTGAATTGTGGCGAATCGACGCGATTGCATGACCAGTCTCAGCGAATCGGCATTGCCAATTCCTGTGAGGCCGAAGTGACTGACCAGACCGGCAGCACGCAGGTCTTCCATCGCGGCCAGGACGCCGTGCGGGCCGAGGACGTCGTCGGGTGTGATCGATGTTGGTTCGTCACCCCGTCGCGCGGTGATCGAGTTATGTACCTGCAGCAGCGTGACACGCGGCATGCGGAGACGTTGCAGGCTCTCGCGTACGGAGGCCACGACTAGGGGCTGCAAGTCGGTCTCATCCTGGATCATCAGTCGAACTTTGGTCGCCACATGTAGCGGCTGCGAGGGGCGAAGTGTCGCGAGCACTTCACCGAGGTTGGCTTCCGACTTCCCGGCGCCGTAGGTCGCCGCTGTATCGAACCAGTTGACTCCCAGTTCGATCGCGCGAGACGCGACCGCTTGCCGATCGGCGAATGAGCCTTCAGTCATGAGGGCCGAAACAGGGCCCGCACCGAACGAAATTTCGGAGACACTCAGGCCAGTTGATCCCAGTCGGCGGTATTGCACGATCAATTCTCCCCTTGACCCACGGGATCAGGGTGTAATGGTATGGGTTTAACTAGTCCTATAACATGTCATCCGCTACATTCTTCACAAAGGATGTCGGCTGCATCGCTGTGATCGCAACGGTGTTTGTTGATTTCTTGAACATTAGCATCTGTGCAATGCTAAGTAACTACGAGGAAGAATCTTAGCGGGAAACCGCTTGAACTTCAGGCAAAGTGGCTGACGCGAGCCTAAGTTCTTCCTCGTTTTAACAGAGTGCGAGCGGACGACTTCCGGGGCCGAAGCGTGGCGTTTGCAGTGTCCGCAAATGGTTATTTCCAAGGTGGTTAGTCGTCCCTGGCAGAGGAAGTGATTGCAAGTATGGCTGGCCAACCAGTTCAAACCCACCAACTCCCGAACGGGCTGACGCTGCTCATCGAGCCGATGGCGGACGTCCAGTCGGCAGCGTTTTCGCTGCTGGTTCCCGCCGGCAGCATTTACGACCCGCAGGACCAGGCCGGCTGCGCCTCGGTTCTGGTGGAACTGCTGATGCGGGGGGCCGGAGATCTTGGCAGTGAGGAACTGACCAACGCCCTCGATAATCTGGGTCTGCAACGGAGCGAGAGTGCCGAACGCCGATTCGTTTCGTTTGGCGGTGCCACCCTGGCCGAGAACTTGCCGGCGGCACTCCGACTCTATGCCGATGTCGTGCGACGACCCCATCTGCCCGAAGACGAATTCGAAGCCGCTGTTGCCGGTTGCGAACAGACCTTGCTGGCAATCGAGGATGAACCGCGACAAAAGATCATGGTTGAATTGCGGCGGATGTGTTATCCAGCTCCGTGGGGCAAACCCAGCGAGGGGAGCATGGAAGGTCTGTTTGGTCTGTCGATGGACACCGTCCGGCAGCACTTCAAACGCTGCTTCCGCCCGAATGACGCCATTCTGGGTATTGCCGGCAATGTTGATGTCGCCGAGATCCGAGCACTCGTGGAAGACGCTTTCGGAGATTGGCCCGCGTTGCCCGAGCCCGAATATTCCAAGGGCCCACGCGGTGCTTACCGCGACCATTTGGAGCATGTCTCGACTCAAACGCAGATCGGCCTGGCCTATGACAGCGTGCCCTACCGCGATCCTGACTACTATTCCGCTTGGGCTGCAGTCGGTGTATTGAGTGGCGGATCGAGTTCCCGGCTCTTCACCGAAGTCCGCGAGCGGCGTGGCCTGTGCTATGCCGTGTATGCCGGGCTGACCAGTTCTCACGACGAGGGCCGCGTACTGTGTTATGCGGGAACAACGGCCGAGCGAGCCCAGGAAACTTTGGACGTCACTCTGCAGGAAATCCAGCGACTGCGGGGCAGTGTCCTGAATGCCGAACTCGACCGTTGCAAGGCACGGGCGAAGAGTTCGCTGATCATGCAGCAGGAATCCAGTTCTTCGCGGGCCGCGTCGCTCACCAATGACTGGTTCCACCTGGGCCGCGTCGTGTCGTTGAGCGAACTTCGCGGGAAAATCGAAGGTTTGACTGTCGACGGCATCCATCAGCATCTCGAAAAATATCCCCCACGGGACTTCACTATACTCACACTTGGGCCGCAGCCCCTGGAGGTGCCACATGCAGTTTCATGAGGCGCGGCTGAATAACGGCCTGCAGATTATCGCGGAATTGAATCCCAGCGTGCACAGCGTGGGGTTGGGCTTCTTTGTGAAGACCGGCTCGCGCGATGAGACGGACGCCGTCTCGGGGGTCAGCCATTTCCTCGAACACATGGCGTTCAAAGGGAATGATCAATTCTCGCCGGACGATGTCAACCGGATCTTTGACGAAGTGGGAGCCAAGTACAACGCGGCTACGGCGGAAGAACTGACGATGTTCTATGCTGCAGTGCTCCCCGAGTACCTCGACCGCACGACCGAACTGCTGGCGGCCCTGATTCGCCCGGCGTTGCGCCAAGACGATTTCGACATGGAGAAAAACGTCATCCTGGAAGAAATCGGGATGTACGACGACCAGCCGATGTTCGTGGCCTACGAGAAAATGATGCAGACCCATTTCGCCGGCCACCCGCTGGGACGTAGCGTATTGGGCACCAAAGAGAGCATCACCGCGCTGTCGTCCCAGCAGATGCAGACCTATCACCACGACCACTATCTGGCTGGCAATATCATTCTCGCCGTAGCCGGCAACTGTGACTGGCCGCGGATTCTGGAACTGGCGAACAAATACTGTGCCACCTGGCCCGCCGGCGAAGTCGGACGCGTGGTGACCGGTCATCATGCGGGCCGTTCCATGCAGCTCATCGAGCGTGAGACTTCTCAGCAACAGCACGTCATGCATCAGGACGAAGCGCCCGACGCCCGCAATCCATTGCGTTCGGCTGCTGAGTTATTGTCGGTCATCGTGGGCGATGACAGTGGCAGCCGGCTGTATTGGGAACTTGTGGATCCGGGGTACGTCGAGGGGGCCGAATTGTCGTACCAGGAGTATCACGGAGTCGGCGTTTTCCGCACATTCTTCAACGGCCAACCCGATGAAACCGAGCGAAATCTCAAGCGAGTGCATAAGGTTTTCGAAAAGATCAACCGCGATGGTGTGACCGAAGCCGAATTGCAGCAGGCGAAGAGCAAGGTTTGTTCGCGGGTTGTCCTGTCGAGCGAACGTCCCATGGGGCGCCTGGAATCTCTGGGCAACAACTGGATCTACCGCGAACGGTATCAATCTGTCGCCGAGGATCTGCAACTCATCCGTTCGGTCAGCACGTCCCAGATCCGCGAGCTATTGAAAACCTTCCCGCTGGCCCAGAACACCACCGTGACCGTGGGACCGAAGCCATCTGTCGCGTGGAAGTGACCGTCCCGTAGGTCAGCCTTTCCAGGCTGACGCAAGCGCAGATCGACTTCAATCAATGAACAGGCGAAGTCGTAGCAAACGGGTGGCTGAATGCCGTATGGTGTGGTCGAAGCGTACCCCACTATGTCGACTCAATTCCAATTTGATGCCAGCAAGGCACGAATTGGACTGATGATTTGCACTTTCGACCTGCGCTCGCGTCAGGCTGGAAAGCCTGACCTACAAAAAAACCGCCGGATCGGTCATTCCGTGACCGTTCCGGCGGAGATCTCAACCACATTCGGCGCGTCTTGCAGCCTGCAGGCAATGGGTGGAGAGCGTAACCTGCAATCTCTTCAAGCTAAAGTGCGTTGATTAATCGTTTGCAGTGAGCTTTGAGTTTGATGGAGAGTGTGAGAGAAGGAGTGAAAGGTACCAATCAGAGTCTTGAACTCTCTATCCCTCACACTCTGGCACTCTCATACATCTCCCACAGTTAGAACTCGCTAAACTCGGGGTGAGCCCACGAAGGGCTCACCCCGATTAGCAGCCGGTCGTGGCTTAGTTCATGCGGTATGCAACTTCGTTGTGTTCGGCCAGATCCAGACCTTCTTGTTCGGCCTGCTCGCTGACCGTGAATCCGATCGTCTTGTGAATGATCAGACCGAGGATCGTCGTGCAGACAAAGGCGTAGATGCCAGTGGCCAATAGTCCCTGGGCTTGCAGCATGAACTGAGACATGCCACCCGTCACAGGACGTACGGCAAACAGACCAACCAGCAAGGCTCCCAAGGCACCACCAACTCCGTGGACACCCACGACGTCCAGCGAATCGTCATACTTGATGATCTGCTTGGCTTGTACTGCGAAGAAGCAGACCAGACCGCCGATCAGACCGATGATCAACGCTGAGCCGGGGCTGACGTGCCCGGCACACGGAGTAATCACAACCAGTCCGGCAACCATTCCAGAACCAACACCCAGAGCGGTGGGCTTCTTGAACATGATCCACTCGGCGACCATCCACGAACCCGTTGCGGCACTACCGGCAATTGCAGTGGCGGCGAAGGCCATCACGGCGACAGGTCCGGCTGTCGGCAAATAGTCCTTACCATTGGCGATGGCCGAACCTGCATTGAATCCAAACCAACCGACCATCAGCAGACCGGCACCCATCAGCGTCCAACCGATACTGTGCGGCAGGAATGCAGCCGTCCCGTAACCACGTCGTTTCGGCAGAATCAAGATCAAGGCCAAGGCCGACACACCCGCCAACACGTGCACCACTGTGCCACCGGCAAAGTCGAGTACACCCTTCTGGAACAACCAGCCATTCACGTTCCATACCCAGTGACACACGGGGTCGTAGACGATTGTCGCCCACAAGACGACGAACAGACACCACGCACTGAATTTGACGCGTTCGGCAATTGCTCCCACGATCAGAGCGGGAGTGATGATCGCAAACATCATCTGGAACATCGCGAACAGGAGTTCCGGAACTCCTGTGGGGGCCGACCCGACCGTGTCACCCGTGGTGACGATCTTGCCGTAGCTGTTTGCCCCATCGACTGGTGTGACTTCGCTGAAGGACTTCATTCCCACCAGCCCCGGATCCCAACCGAGGTAGCTGAGTTTCGGCTTGTCGGAACCATCGTCGTTCTTGCCGGCATCCACAGCAATTGCTGAGGGAACGGCAAACGCCATGTTGTATCCAACCGCGACCCACTGAATACAAACCAGCGGGATACAGACCATGACGCACATGAACATGTTCAGCACGTTCTTGGCTTTACACATACCGCCGTAAAAGAGTGCCAGACCGGGCATCATGAAGAAGACCAGTGCCGCACTCACCAGCAGCCACGCAATTGATCCCGTGTCGTAGGTCCCAGCCAAGTGGGCAACCGGAGCTGCCGGGGCAGCAGCAGCTGCTGCAGCTTCGGGCGCCGCCGGAGCAGCAGGAGCGGGGGCCGCAGCATCAGGTGCAGCGGGTGCCGCTGGGGTCTCAGTAGCGGCGGGAGCGGCAGCAGGGGGAGCTGCGGCATCCTGTGCCTGCACCCAACTTGGTGCCAGTGCAAATGTGAACAGACTGAGGATTCCGAGCGCGAGATATCGCCTCATAGTTGAAGAGCTCCGATGTGTATGTGGTAGGCAACCCAAATTCCGAGTGCAAACGCAGACACTGGGATAAGATGGATCTAAGGAAGCAGCTCGCAGTTGCACCGATGGGACTCGGGACAACATTCACCGATTGAAAGAAATGCAATTGATGTGCCACGAAACAGTGCAACGCCCATCTGCGAGTCGTAACTGCTTATCAAATAATTCGTTGCGCTTCACGCAATCCTCACAATTCGGCATATCTCCCATTGCGTCTGCTCATAAAAGACGCATTGCCGCTAGAGAAATGAGCAAGCACCGGGGCGGCTGCCTAATTGCTGTGCAACTCTGTTGCAACGAAGAGCTTCGGTGAGACGGTTTGTCATGGGAATCGCGGGCCCACGAAGTCTCGACGCCAGAAGCTGTTTACACGCGCAAGGGAAGCACGCGTATCGACATACGGATGCTCCGGCACCCCGATCGCCAAGTCACGTTGGACCGGTCCAGCAGTACAGGCCGTCACGGACTAAAATCGAGCAACGCGTTGACGAATCCCGAGGCATTGAAGAGTTGTAGATCGTCGATCTGCTCGCCGACCCCCACGTACTTCACAGGGAGGGACATTTGCTGACGAATCGCCACCACGACTCCGCCGCGTGCAGTGCCGTCCAACTTCGCCAGGATGATCCCCGTACAGGCGGCCGATTCGGAAAACTTTTGGGCTTGGGCGATACCGTTCTGTCCCGTAACTGCGTCCAGCACCAGTAAGACTTCGTGTGGTCCGTCAGGGATCTGGCTGCTGACGACTCGGCGAATCTTGGCCAATTGGTTCATCAGGTTGACGTCGGTATGCAGTCGCCCTGCCGTGTCGATGATCAGGACGTCGGCACCAATCTCCTTGGTCCGTGTGCAGCCAGCATGAGCCACCGCGGCCGGATCTGATTGCGACGGCTTGGTCACAATCTCGATCCCCAGGCGTTGACTCCACAAGGTCAGTTGCTCGACTGCCGCTGCACGGAAGGTGTCTCCCGCCGCCAGCACAACTTTCTTGCCGTTCTTCTTCAGCAGATTTGCCAGTTTGGCGATTGACGTGGTTTTTCCCACCCCATTCACGCCTGCGACCAGGATGACGGTCGGCCCGGTCGTCGAGAAATTCAACGGCGACAACGGCTGTTCCGGATCCCACACGGTCCCTTCCGTGCCACGGAGCAACGATTCCAGCTTGTCGTGAATGGTCTTCCACAGTTCCGTCAGGATGACCGTGCGTCCGAGGTGTTTTTCCCGCATCTCGGCGATCAACGCATCCGCTGCAGCCACACCCATGTCGGTGGCGATCAGTCGCTTGTGAAACTGCGTGAGCTTGTCCTCGGTGAGGATTTCGCCCGCTTTAAAGAGATCTCGAACGTCCGTGTTCAAGACTTGTGCCGTCTTGGCAATCCCTCGCTTCAGTGCATCAAACCAACCCATAACCAAACGCTCATGTCATAACCAGAAGTCGAAAAACCGTGGACGTCTCATCATAGGGTTTGATGAGGATGCGAACAAGGAGGGTTGTCACTCGCAAACCAGCAGCCCGGCTGCTCCGCAGCAGCCGGGCTGCTTCTTAGGTAGCCCTCTTGCTCCGCAAGAGGATTGGCCGGATGTCCTCCGACTCGGATTACACGATCAAGTTCGAATCACGAGAATGGTCAATGCCGCATCCGGCCTTCATATCGCGGAGCGATATGGCTACTTCGCGTTCGCGGTCACTCCCGGCCAGTCATCCGTGCGGAACGGAGTCAACGGCAAGTCTCCTGCCGCGAACAGGTTGCAGATCGGATTGTCGGCCCAGGCATACCGGACCGCGACCGGTTCTTTCACGTCGTCGCTCCACACTTCGATCTGGTTGGTTCCGACGAGTTTCGCCTTGGCCCAGACGAATTTCTTGTCGGCTCCGGCGATGGCGAAGCCCACGGGATCCTTCACGTCAAACGGCCGCAATCCCGTACCCACATGGTCGATGGTCACGATGATCTTGCCATCCTTCTTTTCCATCGACTTATAGATCGGGCTGCGATGTGCGATTGGCAACTTGTAGACTTCCGCCAACGCCCATCGAGACAGCCGCTTCGCGACGTCCTGCTTGTTCCGCGGGTGAATGTCTTTCCCTTCGCCAATGTCGATAATCACCGCCTCACCCGTGTTAGGCAGCTTGGACATGGTCATCGTTTGAGCCTCCCGCAACTCGGCCCAATCGCTTTCCGCGGGATCGGCCTTCACATCACGGAAGTCGGCCAGTTGTACCCAATAGAACGGGAAGTCTCCCTGTTTCCATTCGTCGCGCCAGCTCTTAATCATCAGCGGGAACATGTCGCGGTACTGGTAGGCACGACCGGCGTTCGATTCGCCCTGATACCAGATCGCTCCGCGGATGCCGTACCCGACTGTCGGCTTCAAGGCCCCGTTGTAAATGTTTGCCGGCCGAGCATTCCCCTTCATGCGGCCATCGGGATTTTGCGGTTGCGGCGGACGTGGCTTGCCGGCTTCGAGGTTCTTCACTTCAGCTTCCCAGGCGGCTAGTTTTGTCTTGTACTCTTCCATCGCCTTGGGATAGTTCGCTTCTTCGGCCGCCCAACGGTCGAGCAGTTCCTTATAGGTCCCCTCTTTCGCCATCAGGTCGCGGTTGATCCACGCTTCGCAGGCCGAACCGCCCCAGGCGTTGTTGATCAGCCCGACGGGAACGTCCAGAGTCTGATGCAACTGCCGGCCGAAGAAGTATCCCACGGCCGAAAAATTCACGACAGTTTCTGGCGTACAGTGAGCCCACGCTCCCTTGAAGTCGGTCTGCACTTCCTGAGTCCCCACATTGGGCACGGTGATCAGGCGAATTTTCGGGTACTTGGCCGTCAATGTCTCGAGATCAGGATCATTCGCCAGGCGGACCGACCACTGCATATTCGACTGGCCCGAGCAAATCCAGACCTCACCGACGAGCACGTCTTCGAACGTCAACGAGTTCTTCCCGGTGACCGTCAGGGTGTACGGCCCACCGACAGCCAGCGGTTCGAGTTCCACCTGCCAGCGACCCCCTTCACCGGGTTTGGCCGTCAGCTTTTGCTTATCGATGGTGACGGTGACTTCCTCACCCGCATCAGCCCAACCCCAGACACGGTTCTTCTGTCCCTGCTGCAGAACCATATGCGATCCAAAGATCGCCGGAGTCTTCACATCAGCTTGAACAGTCCCCACACCGGACAACGTCGTCAACGCAGCAACCAACACAACCCACGGCGAACGCCAGACTCGTCTCATGCCAGACTCCTTCAGAGGGTGCAGAATTTCAAATGCGAGTGACATGGCATCAACCGCCCACCGCTTCCCCAATCAGCCGGAACGCGCTAGCGTCCGGTCCCGCGTGCTCTTGCCGTAGCGAGTCGATTGTTGCCAGCATGAATGTACGAGATTTGATGGGTAGAGTACACCGTGGCGATCCCACAGATTCGCCACTCGACGGGAGCCAGTTGGGTTGCCCGCGAATCGCGGCGAATGGTCGCGAATGAATGCAGGACGGAACGTCCGTGATGCTTGTCATTCGCGTCGATTCGCGCAAATTCGCGGGGAGCCTGCGCCCTCCCGAACCCCCTGACTCGCTTCGCTCACACTGATTCCGACAGCCAGTGCACCTGCACGAAACACCAGGCACAAAACAGCGCCAACTTTGCCAACAGCAAGCGCACCGCTCCCGCTGACCGTCTCGGGCTCTTGAAGTGTAATCTTTGTAATCTTTAAACACCCACAGAAAATGCAGGGTTTTCGAGAAGATTACAAAGATCACACTTCGTGTTTTTTTCGGTCGGAAAATCTCGTGCCATAAACGACTGGCAATGAGTCACCAGCGCCCCGAGTCGTTGTTCGAGCTGATTGGAGTGCGTGTCGAAAGCATGGTGTCATTCCCGAGATGCAGTAGGTGGATCTCGAAGCAGTCGCCTGGCCGCCAAGAATGTCTGACCGAAATTGACGTGGGGCGGCATTCGCGACGGACTGTCACTCCACGTAATTATACAGTGCTGTTGACTCATTGCAATAGTCTATCTGCAATATTGTAGTGATTTGACGAAAACAGCTGGCAACTGAGCCACAAGATCAGGCGCCGTGGACAGTTCAGGCGACGCTGCGAAGGGTGGCGTCTCCAATCTGAGAATTCCTGAGAAGGCAATCGAAAGAAGATCACTCCAATCCCGCTGATGCCCGGATTACATCCAGTGGACGATGTAGCATTTCATACGCAGTCGCTAGTTTGAGGCGTTCGCTGTGAGTCAATCTCCCGGACCGAGCCGCTGCTTCTGCGATGATTACGGTTCGATCGGGGTGGTTCGAGGCATTGAACCGTTCGCACACTGTTGCCAACCGGTCGTAGTAGAGGTAGCCCTCCTCGTGCAACTTCCAATAGATCTCCTGGGCCGCTTCGTCGTTGGCCGTTAACTCGGCTTGCACGATCTGGAAACGCTGGCGATTGTGCGGATACTTGGCCTGCGTTGCCAGACGTTGGGCTGCCGGTGCGTCGAAGGCGCGCTGGACCTCGGTCATCAACAGATAGACTTCGCCAATCCCCTGCTTCGATCCATCGGGTAGCAATTCCGCCGCCTGCAGCAATGTCTCCCAGCGTGAGATTCCCTGTTGAGCATCTGCCAATCGCTTTAATAACGAGCGCCGATCGGCCATCGGCAATTCCGCGGCCGGCCGGCGTAGCAGTTCCTGCAAATGCGGGACGATCTGACGGCCATGTTCATGTCGTTCGAAGATCGCCAGCAGATCTGACAGGTGAGTCGAACTACGCGGTTTCTCTCGACTCCAGGCTTCGTATTTCTGGATGGCCGAGCGGAAATCGCCCGTCCGGACACTCGCTTCCAAGAACGCTTGCAGGATTTCAAACTCTTCGGCTTCCGAGCTGGGTTTCAGGTTCCGCGCCGCGTTCGCATGGACCAGGGCCTCACCAGGGCTGCCGTCTTCGAGCATCAGCTTCGCCAGGAACACTTCGTCCTGCACCTGATTCAACGGCCTCAGCTTGGGACTCAGCAGGGTATAGAGTTCACGGCGCGTCAAATGTCGTGACCCTCGGCGATTCAAAAACCGCAAGAGCTCCGTAGGGGTGGTGGGGATGACTGCCGCATAGCCCCGCTGCACGTCCTCTTTGGAAACATCTCCCGGTTGTTGATCGAGACTCCACGCCCACAAGAAACCAACCAGCGGATGGTTGGGATGCAGTTCGCGGGCCGCCCGAAATTCAGGCACAGCCAGCCGGTATTGTTCCTGCCGAAATAGATGCAGCCCACGTTCGAAGGCCGACGTCGTCACACGCGTGACTGGCCGACGATCGACGACAATCATTTTCGCAGGCGCTGCATCCGGTTCGGCAATCGCTTGGTCCACGCCAGCCTCGACAGTCCAGGTGCCTCGCCCGAGGACTTCTCCGGTCGGAGTTTCACGTTGGACATTCAGATGGGACAGTTTTCCGCCAGTCAGTTCGGCTTGAAAGCGGTAACGATGGGCCAGTTGTTTCTGTCGGAACGATTCCCACACGACGGGTAAGCCGGTGGTCTTGTCGTAGACGACCTCAATACAGAATTGCCGTTGGAGATACTTGGCAGGGACGAACCGCAGGCGTACCTGGTTCGGATCGGCACCCGGTGCGACTGCGACCGGCGTCACGTCAAACAGCGCGGCGAGTTGGCGATTCGTGCGATGCGGCCAGAAGACGAGTTGCACATCGAGCCAATCGCGGAGAGATCGTCCCCAGTTCCCCACTTCACAGTATTCCAAGCCGGTCAAGGTAACCGACGCCTGTTGCTCTCGGGCTCGTATTTCCCAGCCTGGCCAGGTCATGCGCAACCGTTCTGCGTCCGTTTGGACGGTAAAGGCCGGCATGTCCGGCCCCTTGGTGTCCGACCATTGCCACTGGCCGGCAGGAAGCTCCCGACGCACTTGCAAGGCCGCCAATCGGTCGGGTCTGGCCTCGCCACTGGCGTCCGCATTCGGTGTCAGAGGCGCCAGCCACGGACCGTTGATGAGTCCGGGAGTTGCAGTCGTCAGCAGCTCGTGCGACCACGGCTTGCCCGTCTGTAACAACGAATACCGCTCGCGCCGCAATCGCACCAGCAACGCATTGATGTCGTCCAGAACGTAATCGGGCTGGAAGACGTTCAGAGAGTAATTGGTCGCATTATAGGTAATAACCCCACCATCGCCATCTGCTTCCTGCCAAGTGGCATCCGGTGGTCCGCCGGTGAAATCCAGGACGAGATCAATCAGCGAGCGAACTTCAGCGCTGGAATCCCGATCTGGCTGCAGGTCCCAAAGCGTGACAGGCACCATCTCCGGATTGTGTCCGCGTTTCGCATGGAGGGTCCGCAGTTTCTGCAGCAGATCGGTAATCTCTTCGTGAGTTTGAGTCGTCTGTCGGAGGACCAGGCACATGCCGGGCGCATAGAAAGAAATGTCGCCACCGTCGCCATCCCTACGGATCCAAGGTGAATCGGGCGGTCCACCAGTCTGTTGTTCGATCGAGTGAATCAGCTCATCGGCATAACTCTGAGTGGGAACGTTGTTACGTCCGGGTGTGTCATCGATGGCCACTTCATTCGCCGCCAACTTGGGTGGAACCTTCAGTGCGTCAGATTCAGTCTCGGAACTGGCCTTACCACCCGCATCGCTAACTCCAATCGCTGCGGGCTCACGCTGTGGTGGTTGATTGACACCTGCTGGCAAGTTACCGCCGCCCCCCATTCCGAAACCACCGCCGCCCATGCCGCCTCCGCCCATGCCGCCTCCACCCATGCCACCTCCGCCCATGCCTCCCATCCCTCCGACCATCCCGCCACCGCCAAAGAATCCGCCCATACCACCAAATCCACCGCGCCAAGGCCAGCGAGGTCGACGCGGGCGCGGCGGAAGTACCGAGCGATTCCCTGGCTGAATGTCTCGAAACAGCAAATCCGAAACGGGATAGAACTGCAGTGGTTGGCGACCGATCCCATCGGACTTGGTCGTCAGCACGATCACTTCGTCCTCGATCTTGTAGGTCAGATTCTTCTGATCCATCACGGCGCGCAGCACCTCACCCACCGGCATGTTCTCGTAGTTGCAGTTGATGTCGGTGGCATTTGGTGCAATCGATTCCTCCTCCAGTTTGACTTTGTCCAGAAAGATGTTCGCCTCCAATTCCTTCTGCAACCGTTCGACTACGTATTCGAGGCTCTCGTCCTGGAACTTCCAAGTCACGGGCTTGTCGAGCTTAGACTGGATGCGCCGCCCGACGGCGTCATTCCGATCGGCGATGGGATCCAGCAGGTCTTCATACTCAAATCGGGGCTGATTGCTGACGAGATCTTGAATCGAAAAGAGAGCCCGTTGTCGCTTCCAATAAGCATCCTGAATGGTCGTGATGACCAGGCGATGCGGTTCTTCCAGCGCGGTCAGATTGTGCGTCTTGAGCAACCAGCGAATCCCATGTAGTGCAGAAATCCGCTTCAATTTCAGTGCGGGCAACTTCGTTTTCGACTCGATGCCTTCTTCTTCCAACTTGGTTGTATCGACATCTACATTGATCCCAAGACTCTGTTGCATATACCGGGCGAATTCGCGAACGGTCATCTCCTTTCCTGGCAGATCGACTTCCTGCATGAGGACTTCAGCCAGCGGATGTCGCTGCAACAGAAAGTCGTTGACGACTGGCGACCCGACGAACAGACGATCAAGTCCTTGCGGCAGCATTCGCGGGTGGGCACCCAGATCGAACCAGGCCTGTTTGATGCCCAAGCCCTGCAGCGACCGGATGTCGCGCCGCGACTGTTCGGCCAGTTGAAGCAATGCACGGTACTCATCCGATTTCTCGGCCAGCGGATCGCCTTGTAACGGACTTAGCACGCGCAGGGCACGCTCATGCTGCCCCGCTTCAAGTGCCTCTTTCGCTCGGTCCAACTGCACTTGAAGTTGCAGCTCCTCGATAGCAAGTTGCGGCCGCGCGACCCGCACCCCACCGATCTCCGCGATGTTCGCCAGCCACTCGGCAGGCAGCGGCTTGGTGGGGGGCAATGCTTCCTGAGACCAATAGGGCCGGCGGGCTTGTCGCGGGACGCCCCAGGTGATGTAGTCCTGTTCGGTTTCCAGCACCAGGAAGGCCGTTTGGGGGACCAGAATACTCCACTCGCGACTGAGCTCCACGATCATCTGCCGAGCCTCGCGATCACCGCCGTCATCATGTCGGGCCGACAGCAAGCCCGCCAGTTGCCGCAGCCGTTGATCGGCCCAGTACCGACCCACTAGATGGTCCTCGGAGTTCGTCTGCGGCTTCAATTGCACGGTGTGCGGCTGATCCACCCCATCCGCCCCACGAGTGGTCCACGATACGTCGAGTGGACCGGCCTGCTTGATGCGCCCGGTGACTCGCAGTGATTCACCCGGCAGCACACTGGAGGGAACATAAACATCACGCGGATCCGCACCGGCGACCTTCACGTCTTTGATGGTCACCGGCAATGGCAAACCTGCCAGCAGCCATTCGAAGAAGCGAGCCTGTTCAGCCGGTTGTCCTGAAATATCAAAACAGCGTCCACCCGCGGCCGCCCCTGTCCGTTGCAGCAGCAGGAGGCCATTGGAATGGGGCTTTCTTTTGCGACTTGGACTGGGCTGCTCGAACGGGTTGATGAGATCGATCGAACCGCGTCCGAACTGGAAAAAGCCTCCTCCGATTTGCAATTGTGGGAAGCCATCATTGCTCGCTGATTCACTGGGCTTCAAGAATGTGTTCACCGCAAACAACGTCGCTCCGACTTTCCTCAATGCGCTTGCGCAGGCATCAGGCAATGCGGGGCGATCCGCGCGACCGATGGAATCAACTCCATCCCCGATGTAGATCACAATCCGCCGTCGATCTGCCGGCTGGTTTGCGTATTGGGCCGCAGCAGCCTCGCAGGCCATCAGCATGTCAGTCGTCCCCATGCAGAATTCGCGGTCGAACTGTGTAGCGACACCTGCAGCCTCCCAGGATCGTGGGGCTGCCCACACGTTTGAGATCGGCCGTGCGATGACGTCGACGCACACTAACCGGAAACGATCCTTGTCACGCAGGCAATCCAGGACCGTCCGCAACGCTGGTCGTACTCGATCGAGCGTGCCGTTCGCCGAAGTATCAGCGAGAATCACCACATCGGCGGGGGACGTTTCGGCCGCAGCTACTGGTGACGGCAGATCCGCTTGAAAATAGGTTGCCGGTATCATTCGCCAAGGATCCACCCCGCTGCGAATCGTCCCCGCGTCGTCAAAGTAAGTCGTGGGAATCTTCGACTCGGGCGAGTCCAGTTTGACAAGGGGATTGGCCAGCAAATGCCGATATGTCGTCGGAGATTCGGGGGCCTGCTGTTGAAAGGCCACGAGGAAATCGGCAGTCGGTTGATAGTTCGAACGAGTGAAGTCAAAGCGGATTTCGTCATTTCCTGTGGAGGCGAACTTAAGGTCCGGGAACGTCGGCGATAGCACCGAAGCCAACGGTGTCGGTCCCTGGATCGAACCAAACAGTCGAAAATCCCAGATCGGCTTCAGGTCTGACAGAAGGGGCAACTGCATCTGGTACTGGCCGGAACGGCCGTCGAGAGGCAGGGTGAAATGGAGCAGGATCCGTTTGACGTCTTTCGGGAAGATTGGAAACACGCGCATCTTGAACAGGTTGTCGCCGATCTGTTCGAGGATCGCGGGGTCACGCCGGCTGCTAACGATGGTGGTGTAGACCTGATCGGCCTGTTGCCGTTCAATCACTTCTCCTTCGATCAAACTCTCCGGCGTCACGTACATCGCAAACCGCGAGACCGATGCACCGGGCGGCAGGTTGAAAACAAACTCACCTTCTTGCTGTCGCGACGACGGGTTGTAAAACGACTGATCCAGCTTCACCAGCGCCACCGGCGGTTGCAGTACCACCTCCGCATGGTAGCGGGCAATGTTCAGCCGCGTCCCTGAATCCTCTTGACTATCCTTGATCAACAACTGCCCGACCCCCTGACCCGGTGGCAACTGCTTCGTCCACGCCAGCAACTGTTCCTTCGCGGCCACCCCGATGGGTTCGGTATCGACGAGAGTTTTGTGACGATCCCAAACACGGACAGATCCCTTGGGCACAGTCACCGGCGGCCGATCCGGCACAGTCACCACAGCCGGTCCGTGCAGAGCACTCACGACGAGGATTCCATCGGAAGGGGTTTGAATTTCGACCCCGCTATCAGCCGGCACCTCGATTTGACTGGTCCCGAAGGTCAGCACCCAGGTCTGATCACCGGCCGGAGCACAGAAGACTCGGCCGCTAATGACTTGGACGCGGCGCGCCGGCAGATCGAACGTGATGTGCGACAGCGGTCCAAGCGACAGAGTCCCGTGATCGGTCTGCAGATGAGCGGGCGCATCAGCACTGGTGCGGGCTTCACCGACATCGGGCAAGATCCCACCCGGCGCGATGACACGCCAACCCGCTGTCGGGCCTGCCTGCACGGCCAGAGTTCCATCGGACCGACCCACAACAGGACTGGCCGCCCACAACGCCTGCTGTAAGAGGAGCAGGCTCAGTAAGGCAGAGTATTTGAGCGTGAAGTGAGGCATAATTTCACTTAAAATCTGGGGATTGCGGTCAGACAGTTCTCAGCCCCTGCCGGGGTTGAGGATCGCGTTTAGCGGCTTTTCACTGCTTGGAAACAGCCCGGCTGCTCTCGGTGGCCGGGCTGTATAACTGCCACTGCTGGGCGTCCCACATCATCGCGATTCTTCACTCAGCGCGCGTTTCGCATCTAGCGGCCGATTCGACAACGTGTAACTCTTCGCTAGTGTCAATCGTTCCTGGCCTGTCATGATCGTGCCGCGGGCTTTCATATACGCCTCCATGACCGCGACCGCTCGTTCGGGACGATTGGTTTGGATGAACCGGTCGCAGACTAAGAGCAACCGCTGCTCGTGCAGGAACCCTTCCTGATGCAGCTTCCAATAGAGTTCTTGCGCCAGTTCCAGGTCGGTCGTCAAATAGGCCTGTTCGGCCTGCAGGACTTGCCGGTGGATGGGATACTTGGCCCGATCCGCCAGTGCCGACGCCGCGACGGGGTCTCGTGAGCCGTCCAGTTCGTTGATCAGAACGCCCCATTCCGTCAAGCCATCGGGGGCTCCAAGGGGCAATAGCTCGATCGCCGTCAGCAGGTGTTGCCAGCGAACCAATCCCGACGTGATATCGGCCAGTCGCTTGTGAAGCGAACGCCGCAATTCCACGGTCATGCTCGGGTCATTCCGCTGGATCAATTCCTCGTAGTACTTGAGCATCTCGCGGCCTCGCCCGAAGTATTCGAAGGTCGATAATAACTGTGAGAGCAATGCCGGGGTGATCGGATTCGCTCGGCGTGATTCGTCCCGGTTCTGGCTCAATTCATCATAGAAGAGAATGGCAGCCTCCCGGTCTCGCACTCGCAAGAGAGATTCCACTACCAATTGAGCCGCGTCGACCAACTGCGATGGCGTCGATGGATAGCGGTCCCATGCCGCGCGGGCATGTTCCAACGCTCGCCGAGGTTCACTCGACTGCAGCGCGAGTTTCGCCAAAGCGATTTCGTCGGCCACGTCCCGTTTGGCCACCGGACGCGACTGCATCAACTCATAGAGTTCCTTGTCGGACAATTTGCGCGAGCTTTGCCGGACGAGGAGCCGCACCAGATCCGAAGAAGCCGATTGGATGACTCGGGAATAGGCCGTGCGTACTTCTTCCGAGTCCTGCCCGACACTCTGCTGGTCGAGCGACCAGGCCACCAGGAACTGCACGAGCGGATGATTGGGATGCTGTTCGAGAACCTGTTGAAACACCTTGGCCGCCTGGGCCTGCCGGCCGATTCGCATTTGCTGCAGGCCCGTTTCGAAGGCGTTCAGAGCAACTCGGTTTTGAGGACGGCGGTCAACAGTCAGGGTGTCGGCAGGAAACGCATCCACATCGGCGATGGGGCCCGATTCTTTCGTATTTAGAATCCACTCACCCTGAGCCAGCAATTGGCCCCTATTCGATTCCTGCCGGACGATCAGGCGCACCACATGGCCTTCGACCATCTCGGGCTGAAAGCGGAATCGTTGAACCAGCGCTTCCTGACGATACGCTTCCCAAGTGACCGGTAGTCCGGTGGTCTTGTCGTAGACAATCTCGATCCACAAGGGATTCGTACCGATGCGGGCCGGCTTGAACCACAGTCGCAACTGGTTGGCACCGTCAGTCGGCTTGGCGGCCACGGGAATGACATCGAACAACAGGGCCAGCTCACGATTCGATCGATGCGGCCAGAAGGCGATCTCGACATCCAGCCAATCGCGCAGCGACTGTCCCCAGGTTCCCAGTTCGGCGTAGTGCAGGTCAGTCAGTGTCACAGCGGCCTGTGCCCCCTGCACACGAACCTGCCAACCCGGCCATTCCATGGCCAATTTGTCGCCCGCGGTTTGCAGGTCAAAGTCACTGGTCCTGGTATGGGACTCGTCGGTCCATTTCCAGTGTCCCGAGGACAATTCGCGACGCACTTTCAGCGCCGCCAATTCGACTTCCGTGGCTGCGTTCATCAGGTCGCCGGTATCGGCAAACGGCGTGAGCCACGGGCCGCTGAACAGCCCCGGCTGCCGGTCGAGGAAGACCCCCTGCTCCCACGGGCGAGACTGATGAATCAGCCCATAACGATTACGCCGCAACTGCACCAGCACACCGGCGATCTCATCAAGCGTTTGCGGCGTCTGGCGAATTGAGAGAGCCATTGCCGGCCGTTCGTAACTCACACTGCCGCCGTCACCATCAGCCTCAACCCACGGACTATCAGGCGGGCCACCGGTATTTATCTGCAGGAGTTGTATCAACGCATAGACGTCCTGCTCGTTACGCATCGCCGTATCACGCGGATTGACCGGCACCATGTTGGGATTGAGGCCCCGCTTGACCAGCATCGCCCGCATTTGTTGGAAGTGCTCGGTAATCTCCGCATGGGTCTGCTCCGTCTGACGCAATACAAACGACAGGCTGGGATCGAAGTACGCCATGGCACCCCCATCACCATCGGCCTCTTGCCACGGTGCGTCAGGAGGCCCACCCGTCTGTTGCATGACTCCCTGCATGATCGAAGACGCGTTGTCTCCGAGAGTGGGGTTCGAGTCGCTGACGGGCATCTGTGGATCGTCACCTGCAGGGTCCAAATTGTCCGCAGGACCATTGTCCGTCGCGTCCCCGCTGACTTCTGATGGACTACCGGTGAGTTCGTCGGCCGCACCATTCTCCCCGTCGGCCAATCCGCCGCCTCCCATACCGCCTCCCATACCGCCTCCCATACCGCCTCCCATACCGCCTGCCATACCACCTCCCATACCGCCTGCCATACCACCCATGCCGCCGCCCATCGCACCACTACCGAATCCACCACCCATCCCGCCACCAAAGCCACCGCCGCCGCCCATCATGCCGCCGAACCCGATACCCCAGCCCCAACCTCCCCTTTGCTGCGAATTTATGAACGGGTCACGGTTGGGGCGCGCCGAGCGAAAAACGAGCCCCTCGGCGGAATAGACACGAACCGGCCGCTGCCCGACTCCATCGGTCTTCGTCGTGAGTACCAACGCTTCATGCTTCAGGTAATAGGTCAGGTTCTTCGTATCGAGAATCCACTTTAATACTTCTCCCAGAGGTGCGCTTTCGTATTCGCAACTGATGTCCGTCGAATCGAGAGCGATGCTTTCTTCCTCCAGCTTTGTTTTGTCGATCAGCAGGTTCTCATCCAGCTCCTTCCGGATCCGTGCAGCGACATCGATTAACTTCGCATCCTGCAAACGCCACGTCACAAGTTTCTGCAGCTTGGTTTCGATTCGCTGCCGGATGGCCTCGTCGCGGTCAAACATCGGGTCCTGCAGATCTTCGAAGTCAAACTTTGGGTTCGCTCCCACGAGATCTCGAATCGGGAACAGAACTCGGGGGCGATGCCCAATCCCGTCCGTCTTGGTCGTGATCAGCAAACGCCGCGGTTCCTCTCTCATCGTACAATTGACTTGGTCCAGGTAATGGTGAATCGCACTGAAGCCGGTCACTTTCTTCAATGGGGGTAGCGGATGAGACGAATTCGTCGAAATACTCTCTTCTTCGAGACGCACCTCGTCCAGCGTGACATTGATCTTGAATTTCGTCTTCAGGAAATGAGCAAACTCCACGAGTGACATCTCACCGACTGGCAAGTCGATCTCCTGCAACAGGACTTCGGCCAGGGGGTGTCGCTGCAGCAGATTCGAGGTGATCGATGACGAAGAAATCAGCAGCCGATCCAAGCCAACAGGTAATGTAGGAAGGGCTTGGCCAAGATCGAACCAGGACTGTTTGATCCCCAGGCTCTGGGCGGCTTTCGAATGCCGCCGCAGCCGTTCGGCGAGCTTTCGCAGCGCACGGAATTGTTCGCTGGCCGCCGCGACGTCGTTCTCACCCAGTCCGTCCAGGATGTTCATTGCACGCTCGTAGTAGCCGGTCTCGACGGCTTCACGGGCGGTCTTTAGTCGGGCTTCAATCTCCTCGTCCAAAATCACTTTGGACTCTTTGGGCGGTTTCTTGGCTTCCAACGGAGCGGCTCGAACGATCCAATCCACCGGTAATGGCAGCACCGGCGGAACATCCTTGCCCGACCAATAGTGGCGGCGAGCTTGTCGTGGCACGTTCCAGTTGAGGTAATCCTGCTCGGTTTCGAGAACCAGGAACGCCGTCTGCGGCGTCAACACACTCCACTCGCGACTGAGTTGCACGATCACCTTTTGAGCTTCAGGAATCCCCCCCGTATCCTTCGGTGCCGCGAGGATCCGTTGCAGGTGCCGCAACCGTTGATCGGCCCAGTAACGACCGACGAGATGATCCTCTTGGTTCCCTTCTGCCGTCAGCGTCACTCCGCTGGCATGTGGCGTATTGCCGCCGTTATTGATCTGCCACGCGACGCTGAGTGATTCCACATTTCCCAATTTTCTCCCGACCACTCGAAACGGTTCACCGGGGAGCAGATTGGCCGGATAGTACAGGTCGGCCGCTTCGCAAGTTGCGACCGTCAGATGCTCAACACGCGCCGGAGTTGGCACGCCCGACAACAGCCACTCGAAGTAGCGGCCTCGGTCCCCTTGTTGGGCGACAAAGTCATAGCAGCGGCCTCCGGCTGCTTGAGTCAGTTGACCTAGAAACAGGCGTCCGTCTGAGACGTTGATTTGACGCTGCTGCGGTCCGGGCATCATGCTGCCACCGCTGGCCCCGGGACCAATCTGGAAGAAGCCTTGGCCGCCCATGCGCCTCGGAGGCACATTGGGATTACGCGGCGGCATGGGGGTGGGCAATACATTCACGGCAAACAGGACCGCACCCGTTTTGACGATCTCCGCGGCACACCGTTCGGCAAGTGTCTGGCGAAAAGTGTGATTGACCGAATCGAGACCGTCGCCCAGATAGATGACAATCCGCCGCCGTGCAGGGTCGCGCCCGGCGAACTCGGCGTTGACGGCCTGGCACGTGGCGAGCAGATCGCTGGCTCCCAGGAAAATCTGCTGCTCAAACTGTCGATAGGCGGCTGTAGCCTCTCGCGAACGTGGAGTCACCCAGCCCTCGTGCAGACCGCGGGCCACCACATCGACACAAACCAGCCGGAATTGATCCTCATCGCGGAGGCTGCCAAGCGTGGTCTGCAATGCGGGACGAATCTGATCGAGCGTGCTGTTTGCGGATGTATCAACCAGCACCAGCACATCAGCCGGACTATTTCGGCCGACGTCTGGCGGTACAGGCAGTTCCGTTTGAAAATAGGTCCCCGACTGATTGTTCCAAGGTCCCAAGCCCGTTCGAATGGTCCCATCCGCATGATAAAACAACGGCGTTTCCGTCGCGTTCTGCGTGGGGACATCGTTCAGCTTGAGCGGTTCTGCCACAAGGCGCCGGAACTTGGCTGGTGACGTAGGTGCGGGTTGTTGGAATGCGACGGAGAAATCGCTGTGAGGCAAATAGTTCGTGCGAGAAAAATCGAATCCAATTTCATTCGGACCGCGTGACACGAACTTGATGTCGGGCAACGTCGGACACTGCACCGATGCGAGCGGCGTCGCTCCACGAATCGATCCGAATAAATGGAAATCCCAGATCGGTTTCAAGTTCGACAACAGCGGCAACTGCATCTGATACTGCCCACCGCGACCGTCCAGCGGGAGCGTAAAATCGAGCAGAATGCGTTTGATGTCCCGTGGGAAGATCGGAAAGACTCGCATCTTGAACAGGTTGTCGCCAATCTGTTCCAGAATGGCCGGGTCGCGCTTACGATTGACGATCCTCGTGTAGATCTGATCTGCTCGGGTCCGATCGATGACTTCGCCTTCGATGAGTTGGTCTCTGGTGACGAACATCGCGAATCGCGAGACCGACGCCCCCGGCGGCAAATTGAAGACGAACTCGCCCTCCGTCTGCCACGCGTACGGGTTGTAGAACGACTGGTCGAGCTTGACGAGTGCCACTGGCGGTTGCAGTACGACCTCGGCATGATACCGGGCGATATCCAGGCGGGTTCCCGATTCCCCTTGGGCATCTTTGATCACCAATTGCCCGACTCCCTGGCCTACCGGCAATTGCTTGGTCCACGACAGCAGTCCGATCTCGGTGGCATTGTCCATCGGTCGGCTCTCGGGCTTGAGCGGTGTGCCGCGAAACGTGGCAATCGTTTGTGCTGCGACTGCCGTGGCCGCCAAATCGGGTGCGGTGACCTCGGCCGTGCCTTTCAACGCCACTACCGAGAGGACACCGTCAGTGATAGAGATTTCAACGCCACCGCCGGGGGCCACTTTGACTTGAGCCGTTCCGGCGGTGATGGTCCACGGTTGATCGGCACGCGGGAGACAATACACTTTGCCGGTCACCAGATCGGCACGTCGCGCAGTCAGGTCGTACTTGATCTGCGACAGAGTTCCCAGGGTGATAGTTCCCTGATCGGCCTGCAATTGCCCTGGCCCGGTCGCGGCGGTTCGGGCTTCACCCACATCCGGCAGAATGCCGCCGACAGAGATTACTCGCCAGTCGGCATCGGGAGCCGATTGTACGGCCAGCATCCCCTTGGATCGGCCGACAACCGGATATCCGGCCCACAGTTGATTGGACAGACCCACCAGACAGACCACGAACCCATACCGCAACCACTGATGGCCGAGCATCACCCCTCCCGTGCCGATTGACGGCTCGATTTCCGCTGGTCTGAAAATCGTGCTGATCTATTTGATTGAATGGGCGAGAAGAGCAGGCAGAACAGATTCCACGCCCGCTACTAGTGTAATGCCTGCAGAGACCGATGAGAAATCATTTTGTCGACTGTGCAGGAAAGGCCGTGCCCCGCAGATTGCCTTCGCCGACGTTTGTGAACGCGTATCACTTCTATACACTTGTTTTGAAGAACCGTCGAAACTAAGATTTACGATCGTTGTTCGACGACGAGTCGCTAGTTCTGCCGGAGTGGCGTTTGCTTTCACATTCAGATGCTGAAGGGACTGCTCAATGGACGGAAAACTGTTTACCGCAATGTCAAAGGCGGAAATCTCTGATATCGGAAAAGCAAAGTCGGAAATGTCGGCCCGGTATCTTAAACCGGTTGCAAACGCTGCATTTTCAGCTCATGCGTTTCGGGCTGCCGTCGCGACAGTCAAAACTCACAACGTGGTCGGCGTCGGCATTGACGAAAAGTATGTGGATGGGATCCCCACTGGCATCAAGGCGATCAAGTTCCTTGTGAAAACGAAGCTTTCCACGGCGTCACTGGGGAAAAACGAGCTGCTACCGAAGTCTGTCGCCGGCTTCGAGACGGACGTGGAAGAGGTCGGCAGTATTGTCCCTTTGGCCAAGAAAAGGGCCGCGATTGCGGCTACCGCAATGCCTAATCCCAAGGCGCATTTGCGGCCGATTCAACCAGGATCGTCGGTCGGATTTGAGGATCCAAACAATGGTTTTATTATGGCGGGCACTTTCGGGCTGCTGGTCAAGGACTCGGCAAATGTAAAGTATATCCTGAGTAACAACCACGTCATCGCGTTTGAAAGCGGTGTGAATACTGACGGGACCAGACGAGTGGGAATTCCCGTGGGTGCACCGATTTTTCAGCCCGGCTTCCTGGACGGTGGGACGACGACGGATAAAGTTGCCGAACTCACCCGGTGGATTGATTTGCGTGCCGATCGGCCGAATAACGCCGTCGATTGTGCGATTGCCAAATTGACTCCGCAGAACAACGCGTCAGCCGCCATCCTGTTTATTGGCGCTCCACACGGAACCGGTACCGCAGCGGTGGACATGATCGTTCACAAGTTTGGACGTACGACTCTTTCCAGCACAGTGGGATCCGAAGCTTGGAATTCACGTGACTTGAAGTCGCGGC
>JADMIO010932578.1_pt1 | contig 87542 bp, 78 predicted proteins | sample 8958161 | NCBI WGS metagenome assembly JADMIO01 (sample SAMN16585339, study PRJNA669376) | soil metagenome | isolation source: Crop rotation soil | place: USA: Cullars Rotation, Alabama | collected 2011 | reverse complement strand
TTCAACACCAGGAGAGGATAACAGAGGTTCCCGAATATCGGACCCACTACACTAGCTCCTACCTTTTTCCACCTTGCCAAGCGCCCGTGCTACCGCCTCTTCGATTAGGCGGGAGAGCTCATCGGCACTCAGGGTCGATAGCAACGTAATCGGGTGTACCGGTGTGCCCAAAGCCTCGAAGTGACGGATTGCCTTGTCTGCACTCGTTATGTCGCCCCTCGTCGCATGAGTGCGGGTGAAGAACAGAAGTGGGTCGATCCTGATTTCTGTGAGGATCGCCAGTAACTGCCGCACTTTGAGCTCCGTGCGCCCCCTGAGGAGCTTGCTGATCGTCCCCTTGGACCACCTCAGACGACGCTCCAACTCGGCCGCCGGGAGAGGCTGGTCTTCAATAAGTTCCCTGAGAACCGCGGTGTATCGGCGCAGGTCGTCGGTAACCATGGTGCACCCGCATTCTACATCAGGCGCTCCAAAAGAAGCCTGTCCTTATTTCATTTGGCATCAAAGACGTAAATGTACCAGAAACTTGGAACCTCGGAGGAAGCCGGTTTTAGCCAAACCGCGTTTGTTCCGTTTTTCGAGAACTAGTGAGCACGGGCTCCTTCCCTGATGGCCTACGGCAAATGATTGTGTTGACGTTCCTTAGGGTCTCGCTTCGCCCTGTGTGTGATAGACGTAACCGTTAAGACTCCTTTTCTGCATGAAGATGTTTGGCCGGGAGCCGACCCGACTCCTGCGGAGCTATGAGGCGCCTGGATTTAACCGCCCTCACCCGCGGGAGTCAGCAAAAGCCAGATTTCGAAGTATGAGAAGGGTCCCAACTCTCTTAGCACTTCATCGTGAAGTTCTCAAGGAACAGCCTGAGAAGGGTCACTCTGCCGGATGGAGTTTGCCCGGCGTGCCTCCGGTGGCCAACCTTATGGACACCCTACCGACGCCTTCCCCAGACCTCGACTTGGAGTACTCTTCTCACAAAAGATCAACTGGCTCCTATTGTTCTCAGTCCTGCATAGCAACTATCTTGCACGCGAATCAAACAATTTTACTGCAAGAACAGTATCTCGCCAGACAGATCGGCCTCTTCCTCGGATAGTCAAAAACAGCTTCGTTATAGGCTAGAATCCGTGGTCGATAGGTAGTGACCACATTAGACCGCACCCAAGCTGCAGAACCAATGCCCAGATCAAGAACCTACTCTCGTTCAATGTCGATTCATCGAAAAATCAGGATGGAACTCGATCAGTCCGTGAACACGGTAATCAAGCTTTTATCTCATGGTGACGTTACGCGAGCTAAGGAGATTCTTCTGGAACTCATAGAGGACGAAGGAATCACGCGCTTAGAGGCAGCCAAGATGCTCGGTGTCTCGGTACGCACTCTTGAGGACTGGGCGGCTGCAGGGATCGGCCCTGCCTTCTACAGAGTCTCAGACGGTCCCCGCGCCGGCGTCCGGTACGCTCGGCGAGACGTCCGAGACTACCGCGAGCAGAGAAAGCTCAACACGGGACTCTATCGGCCCTATCGCGAGTAGTCCGTAGACGCTGGAGTTGTACCCCGTTTGTACTGAAGTCGGGTCTCTTGACTGGAAGTCAACAAACTTGGCAGTTCTCCGCTCTACGGTCGATTCCGTTCATAAATCAGCTTGAGGCCCGTCAGCGTGAGGTCCGGGTCGACCTCGCGGATGTACTTCGAGCCAGAGGCGATCAGGGGGGCCTGGCCGCCGGTGGCGACGATGCCTTTGACGTTGGGGATCTCGGCGAGGAGGCGCTCCAGGATGCCGTCCACCAAGCCGATGTAGCCGTAGTAGATGCCGGCCTGCATGGCCGCCGCGGTGTTGCGGCCCACCAGTTCCGTGGGCTTGCGGACGTCCACCCGGTAGAGGCGCGAGGCATGTGCGAAGAGGGCCTCCGCCGAGATGCCGATCCCGGGCGTGATGATCCCCCCCATGTACTCCCCCGCCGCGTTCACCACGTCGAAGGTGGTCGCTGTACCGAAGTCGACCACGATCACCGGCGAGCCGTACCGCTCGCGCGCCGCCACGGCGTTGACGATGCGGTCCGCCCCCACCTCGGTCGGGTTGTCATAGCGGATCGGCATGCCCGTGCGCACCCCCGGCTCGATGAACAGCGGTTTCTTGCCGAAGTAGCGCTGGGCGAGCCGCTCGAGCGTCAGGTGGAGCGGCGGCACCACGGAGGAGATCACCACCGCTTCGGCGCTCGCGGGATCGATCCCTCGCATGGTGAACAGGGGGAGGAGGAGCGCGCCGTACTCGTCCGCCGTACGCTCGGTGTCGGTCGACAGGCGGAAGCTCTCGACCAATTCGTCCCCACGATAAATACCGAAGACCGTATTGGTGTTGCCCACGTCCACCAGGACGAGCACGCCGCTGCCGCGACCACCGGCTTTATCTTTCATCCTCGATCACCTCTCCGGCGGCCACCGGAATCCGCCGCCCGTCGCTGTCCAGCAGCAGTCTTCCGGATTCGTCGAAGCCGGCGAACGCCCCTTCGATCACCGTCTCTCCGAACCGACAGACGATCCGCTCACCGGGTTGGTGGATCGACAACGGCCGGTAGCTCTCCACGGCATAGGCGAGGTCGCCCAGATGAGCGAGCTCGGCCTCGACCCCCGTCACCAGATCCCAGGTGACGTCCGCCAGACTGGCGCCGTCCCCCCCTGCCAGATGGAGCGAGGTCGCGGTGTCCGGCAGGTCGTCCGTGGCGTGGAAGAGGTTGACGCCGAAGCCGATCAGGCCGAGGTTGCGTTCTCCCGGCCGCACCAACGCCTCGATCAGGACGCCGCCGATCTTCTTGCGCCCGCCCCCCACCTCGACCATCAGATCGTTCGGCCACTTGAGCCGGCAAGGGGTGGGGAGATGGGGGGAGAGGGCCCGGCAGAGCCCTACGCCCACGAGCAGGGGAAGGGTCTGCAGCAGCCCCGGATCGTCCGCCTCGACCAGCCGCGTGACATAGGCCCCCTTGCCCGCCGGGCTGGACCAGCTCCTCCCCTGGCGCCCGCGGCCGCCCCGCTGCCCGAAGGCGAGCACGAGGAGCGGATGGACCCTCTCGTCCTGGTCCTGGTACTCGGTGGCGATGGCGCGGGCGAGCGCGTTGGTCGACTCCACGTCGGAGAGGATCACGACGTTCTCCGGGCCGCCTCCCTCACGGTGCCGCCGCAGCAACTCCCGGGCGTAGTGATCGTAGTCCACGGCCTCTCCTCTCTTCAGGCGAGCCCCAGACTGGAGCGCAGGGTCGCCTGCCGCTCGCGCATCTCGGCCAGTTTGGCCCTTCCCCCCTCCACCACGTGGGCCGGGGCCCTGCCCAGGAAGTCCGGATTGGACAGCCGCTCCTCAGCGCGGCCGATCTCGCCGGTGAGCTTGTCGAGCTCCTTCTCGAGCCGCCCTCGCTCCTCGGCGCTCATCTCGGTCTTCTCGACCCCGGCACCGATCTCGACCCCGGCCACCAGGTCGCGCCGCGCCCCGTCGGGCGCCGGACCGAGCGTTACCGACTCCACCCGGGTCAGGAATTGGATCAGCGGCGCCTGCTCCTGGAGGAGACGGCCGACCCGCGCATCCGCCGGGTTCAGCGCGAGGTCGAGCTTCGCCTTGGGAGCGAGCCCCATCTCCACCCGCAAGGCGCGCACGCGGGTGACCACCTGGATGAGCGCCTCCATGCCGGACTCGACCGCGTCGTCCTCCCAGGCCTCTTCGCGCCGCGGATACGGAGCGAGGCAGATCGTCTCCGGATGGATCGCCTCGTGGCCCGGCAGCCGCTGCCAGAGCTCCTCGGTGAGGAACGGCATCACCGGATGGAGCAGCCGGAGGGCACGGTCGAGCACGGTGAGGAGCACGTCTCCCACCCGCGGGCGGGGCGCCTCACCGGACAGCGCCGGTTTGGAGAGCTCGATGTACCAGTCGCAGAAGTCCCCCCAGAAGAAGTGGTAGAGCCGGTTGCAGGCCTCATCGAAGCGGAAGGTCTCGAACCGCGCGTCCACCTCCGCCGCCACCCGCGACAGCCGCGAGAGGATCCAGCGCTCGGGCGCCGCGAGGCCGGCCGGATCGATCGATTCCTGCACCCGCGCCTCGGCCGGGATGCGCGACAGGGCGAAGCGGGTGGCGTTCCACAGCTTGTTGCCAAAGGCCCGGTAGCCGGCGATCTGATCCCGGTTGAGCGGGATGTCCCGCCCGGGGCTGTCGAGCGAGGCGAGCGTGAAGCGCAGGGCGTCGGCTCCATATTCGGAGACCAGCTCCGTGGGATCCATCACGTTCCCCTTGGTCTTCGACATCTTCTGCCCCTCGGCGTCGCGCACGAGGCCGGTCAGGTGGACCGCCCGGAAGGGGACGTCCCCCGTGAAGTGGAGGGCGGTCATCACCATCCGCGCCACCCAGAAGAAGAGGATGTCGAAGCCGGTGACCAGCACGTCGGTGGGATAGAAGGTCCGCAGGTCGGGCGTGTCGTCCGGCCAGCCGAGGGTGGAGAACGGCCAGAGGGCCGAGGAGAACCAGGTGTCGAGCACGTCCGGGTCCTGGGTGAGCCGGTCGGTGCCCGCCTCGGCGATCGCCTCCTCCAGGCTGTGCGCCACGATACAGCGGCCGTCCTCGGTGTACCAGGCCGGGATCTGGTGCCCCCACCAGAGCTGGCGCGAGATGCACCAGGGCTTGATGTTGGTCAGCCAGTGCTCCCAGGTCTTCTCCCACGAATCGGGGACGAGTTGGGTACGGCCGTCGCGCACCGCCGCGAGCGCCTGGTCGGCCATGCTCCGCATGTCGCAGAACCACTGGGTGGAGACCAGGGGCTCGATCGGCTCGCCGCTGCGCTGGCTGTGCCCCACGTTGTGGGTGTGGGGCTCCACTTTGATCAGATAGCCCTCGTCGCGCAGTCGCGCCACGATCTTCTCGCGCGCCTCGAAGCGGTCGAGCCCGACGAAATCGGGGCCGGCCTCGGCGGTCATCCGGCCGTCGGGACCGATCACGGTGATCCCTGGCAGGTCGTGCCGCTTCCCCATCTCGAAGTCGTTGGGATCGTGGAACGGAGTGATCTTCACCAGACCCGTGCCGAACTCCCGGTCTACCGCCGTGTCGGCCACGAACGGCAGGCGCCGGCCCACCAGCGGCAGGAGGGCCGCCTTGCCGTGCAGATGGGTATAGCGCTCGTCCTCGGGGTGGAGGGCCACGGCGGTGTCGCCCAGCATGGTCTCCGGCCGGGTGGTGGCCACCACGATCCGCTCGTCGCTCCCCTCGACCGGATAGGCCACATGGTAGAGATTCCCCTGCACGGTCTTGGTCTCCACTTCGAGATCCGAGACCGCCGTGCCGAGCTTCGGCGACCAGTTCACCATGTACTCGCCGCGGGTGATCAGCCCCTCGCGATAGAGGCGGACGAAAGCCTCGCGCACGGCCCGCGAGAGGCCGGCGTCGAGGGTGAAGCGCTCGCGCGTCCAATCGCAGGAGGCGCCCAGCAGGTCGAGCTGCTCGCGGATGTTGCCGTGGTACTGCTCCTTCCACCGCCACATGCGGTCGAGGAAGAGCTCGCGCCCCAGCTCGCGGCGGCTCGTCCCCTCGCTGACGAGCTGGCGCTCCACCATGAGCTGGGTGGCGATGCCGGCGTGATCGGTGCCGGGCAGCCAGAGGGCGTTGTACCCCTGCATCCGCCGCCAGCGGGTGAGGAGGTCCTGGATCGTCGACTGGAGCGCGTGGCCGACGTGGAGCTTGCCCGTGACGTTGGGGGGCGGGATCATGATGCAGTACGAGGGCTTCGCCGCGGGGGCCTCGACCTCGAAGTACCCCTTCGCCGCCCAGCGCTGCTGCCAGACCTGCTCATAGCTCGCCGGATCGAAGCGCTTGTCCATCTCCGGACTGCTCGTCGTCGCGATCGTCGTCTCCACGCTCGTGCCGCTCACGGCCCACCTCCATCCTTCTGCGATTCACTGTCCATCAAACAGAAGGGAGCGGTGGTGCCACCGCTCCCTGTCCGCCTCCGGCCCTGCCGAAGGCTGTGCTACTCGACCTGGGACTCCAGCTCGCGCAGCCGGTCGCGGATGATCACCTCCGCCAGATCCGGGATCACCTCCCAGGCCACGTCGCGCACGGTGCGGTCGCCCAGCAGCTCCACCACCCGGCGGGCGATGCGGTCCACGTCCTCGTCGGAGAGCCGGCCGTTGCCGTTCCCGGCATGACCAGCGTACGCCGGCGACGGCTCGTCGGCGGGCTGCCCCGCAGCAGGCGGAACCACCGGCTCGGGCTCGGGAACTTCCCAGGCAGCGGGTGCCGCGGCGGCCGGCGTCTCGAAGTGGAGCGGCTCGGGCTCCCCCGGGTTCCAGTTGAACCCGGCGGCGGCCGGTGCGGGCTCCGGCTCCTCGACGAGATAGCGGTCCTGCGGCGCCTCGTCGAACGACAGCTCGCTGGGCGCGCCGAACACGTCCTCCTGTACGGCGAAGGACGTCTCGCCCTCCTCCAGGGAGAAGACCGGCTCGGACTCGACCTGATAGCCCGGGTCCGGCTCCAATGTGAAGGAGGGCTCGCGATCGAACGGCTCCGGGGCTGCCGGCGCGGCGGGAGCGGCAGGGGCGGCGAACGGTGAGGGGGCGGGCTCCGGCTCCAGCTCGAAGCTCCCCCAGGACTCGTCCGGGGTATTCCAGGCCGGCTCCGCCGGGAACGAGGCCGTCCCCAGATCCGGCTCCGGCATCTGGAAGGCCGGCTCGGCGGGCTGCGACATCCAGTCGGGCACCGCCGGCGCCGGCTGCGGCGGAGCCGGCTGAGCCTGCAACATCCAGTCCGGCACCGGCGTGGGAGCGGTCGTCGGTGCCGCGGGGGCGGTAGCCCCGGCAGGCCTGGCGGCGATCAGCTCCTCCACTCGCTGCAGCAGCTCCTGCGAATCGAACGGCTTCTTGAGATGCGAATCCGCCCCGGCGGCGCGGGCCTGCCCCTCGTCGAACGGCTCGAAGGTGCCCACCAGGAGCAGCACCGGCACGTCCGGCCGCAGCTCCTTCGACCGCCGGCAGACCTCGTAGCCGTTGGCCCCCGGCATGTGGACGTCGGCGATCACGAAGTCCGGCTTCAGCTCCGGCAGGAGCTTCACCGCGTCGTCACCGTTGCTGACGGCACGGACCTCGTAGTCCTCGTCCATGAACGTCAGCTCGATGACCTTCTGGATGGTGACGCTGTCGTCCGCCAGCAGAATCCTTCGTTTCATGGCTCCTCCGTCGTCGTGATCACACGCTAACGTAACACCGCGGCGCCGCTTTAGGAAGTCTCAGGAAGTCTCAAGAAGCCGCGACGGCGGCGAATCGCCCTTGCAGGTACTCGACGATCGCCTTCGTCGAGGTGCCGGGCAGGAAGATCTCGTCGATGCCGGCGCCCTTGAGCCCCGGGATGTCCTGCTCCGGGATGATCCCGCCGGCGAAGACCAGGATGTCCTCGGCCCCCTGCTCCCTGAGCAGCCGGGTCACCTCGGGCAGCAGCGCGTTGTGGGCCCCCGAGAGGATCGACAGCCCCACGGCGTCCACGTCTTCCTGGACGGCCGCGGCGGCGATCTGCTCCGGAGTCTGCCGCAGGCCGGTGTAGATCACCTCGTACCCCGCATCGCGCAGAGCCCGCGCCACCACCTTGGCGCCGCGATCATGGCCGTCCAAGCCCGGCTTGGCGATCAGGATGCGAACCCGTCGTTCGTTCATGGGGCGGGATTGTAGCAGAGGGGGACCGCGCCCTCTATTTCAGAAAAAACCGGATCAGATCCGTATGGGGCGGCTCATACCCCAGCTGGCGCAGCAGCGACACCACCTGCCCGCGGTGGTACGTCGAGTGGTTCACCATGTGGCAGACCGGCTGCCAGAGCGGCCGGGTGTAGACCGGCCCCTCGGTGTCCACCCAGGTGATCTCGGCCGCGAGCTGCTCTTCTGTGAGAGACGCGAGGAAGAACTCCAGCTCCGAGGCGGTCTCGGACCAGCCGGTGGCCAGGGCCTCGAGGTCGGGGAAGACGGGATCGCCCGCCGTGGCCTGTTGGCCGGTGAAGCGCGCCAGCCACCGCCGCTGCGAGCCCAGGATGTGGGAGAGCGTTCCCAGCAGCGAGCCGAAGCTCACCCCGGCGTCGCGGGTCAGAGCCTCTGGGTCCACCCCCCGGACGGCGTCCAGGCAGGCACGGTCCGCCCAGAGGGTGTAGAGGAGGAGCTGCCGGGTCTGCGTGAGGAGGCCCATTGTGCAGTTCCTGGGAAGAGCTAGAAGACCGCCGGCTCCTCGTAGGTGCCGAAGACGTCGCGCAGGGCGTCGCTGATCTCCCCCACCGTGCAGTAGGCCTTCACGCAGTCGAGGATCAGCGGCATGGTGTTCTCGCTGCCCGCAGCCCCCCGCTTCAGGGCGTCCAGCGTCCGCTCGGCCGCCCCCTTGTCCCGTTGATCCTTGACGCTGTTCAGGAAGGCCACCTGCTTCTCGGCGAGGTCGTCGCCGATGTAGAGAATGTCGATCGGCGGCTCGTCCTCCAGCTGGTAGGCGTTGACCCCCACGATCAGCTTCTCCCTCTCCTCGAACGCCCGCTGGTAGGCGAAGGCGGCGTCCATGATCTCCCGCTGGGGGAAGCCGGCCTCGACCGCCTCCACCATGCCGCCGAAATCATCGATCCGCCGGAAGTAGTCGAACGCGCCGTCCACCATCCGGCGGGTCATCTCCTCGACGAACCAGCTGCCGCCGAGCGGATCGACCGAATTGATGACCCCCGACTCGTGGGCGATGATCTGCTGGGTCCGCAGGGCGATGCGGGCGTTCTCCTCGGTCGGCAGGGCGAGCGTCTCGTCGAGCGAGTTGGTGTGCAGCGACTGCGTGCCGCCGAGCACGGCGGCCAGCGCCTGGATGGTCGTCCGCACCACGTTGTTGTACGGCTGCTGGGCGGTGAGCGAGCAGCCGGCCGTCTGGGTGTGGAAGCGGCACATCCAGGAGCGCGGGTTCTTGGCGCCGTACCGCTCACGCATCACCTTCGCCCAGATCTGGCGGGCGGCGCGGAACTTGGCGATCTCCTCGAAGAAGTCGTTGTGGCTGTTGAAGAAGAAGGAGAGCCGCGGCGCGAACTCGTCCACGTCCAGACCGGCGTCGATGCCGTATTGCACGTACTCCATGCCGTCGCGCAGGGTGAAGGCCAGCTCCTGGAGCGCCGTCGAGCCCGCCTCGCGGATGTGATAGCCGGAGATCGAGATCGTGTTCCAGCGCGGCACGTGCCTGCCCGCGAAGGCGAACTGGTCGGTGATCAGCCGCATCGAGGGGCGCGGCGGATAGATGTACTCCTTCTGCGCGATGTACTCCTTGAGGATGTCGTTCTGGAGCGTGCCCGAGACCTGCCGCTGGATGTCCACCCCCTGCTTCTCGGCCACCGCCAAGTACATGGCGAACAGGATCGGCGCCGTCGAGTTGATGGTCATCGACGTGGTGACCTCGCCGAGCGGGATCCCCGCGAAGAGGACCTCCATGTCCGCCAGGGTGTCGACCGTGACGCCGCACTTCCCCACCTCGCCGTAGGACATCGGGTGGTCCGAGTCGTAGCCATAGAGGGTGGGCAGGTGGAAGGCGACGGAGAGGCCGGTCTGCCCCTGGGAGAGGAGGTACTTGAAGCGGGCGTTGGTGTCCGCCGCGGTGCCGAAGCCGGCGAACTGGCGCATCGTCCAGAGCTTGCCGCGATAGCCGGTCGGGTGGATGCCGCGCGTGTACGGGTACTCGCCGGGGATGCCGACCGTCTCGATCGGATCGACGTCCGCCACCTGCTCGGGGGTGACCAGGTGGGGGATCTCCATCCCCGAGACGGTCGTGAAATCCTGCTTCCAGAACGGGACCTGGGCCTCCGCCTTGGCGCTGGCCGCCTCCCAGCGCTGCCGCGCCTCGGCCAGGGTGTCGAGGGCCTCCTCCTTATAGACCGAGTCGGCGGCAGGCTTCGCCTCGCTCATCGTCCCTTTCAGAAGAGTCGGTTCCTGGTCCTTCACGGCCATCGGGGTGGCTCCTTTCAGCGGATGGGCGGACAGGGCCGGGACCCCGCCGAACCCGAGAAGTATAGCCGAGGGTGGAACGAGGCCGGGAGTCCAGCGTTCCGGATCTTCCGGATCTGGAGAGACCGGATCTCCCAAGACCCCGACACCTGGAGCCACGGCTTCAACCTCTCCCTGGTCCGGGTGGACCTGCGGTCGTTCCTGAACACCTACGGCCAGCAGGTCGTGGCGATCCTCGGGGCGGAGAGTCGCATTGAGGCCCAGGTTTCGCCTCTGCGTTGTCCCTCGACCGGCGAGCTTTGACACGAACTTCGTGGTTTCCTAAGATCGTGCCATGAAGAACGTCACCGTAGCTCTGGAGGAAGAGGTCGCCCGTTGGGTGCGAGTTCGCGCCGCGGAGCAGAACCAGAGTGTCTCGCGGTATCTCGGAGACATGCTCCGGAAGCAGATGTCCGAGGAAAAGACGTACGAGGAGGCCATGGACCGTTTTCTCTCGCGCCAGCCCTCCCTGATCTCCAACTCCGAGGCCTACCCTGCTCGCGAGACGCTCTATGAACGCCCCCGTGTTCGTTGATACCAACGTCTGGGACTCATTGATCGCCGCCGCCGCTCGGCTTGCCGAATGCCGGTTTCTTCTCACAGAAGATCTCCAGCACGACCAAGATCTGAACGGGGTCCGCGTTTTGAACCCCTTCATCGCTCGCCCGAGCTCGTCTTCATAGATGACGACTCCCGTCGGCTTCCCAGTCGCCGAGATCAACGACCTCCAGGTTTCGCCCTTCCGCTACGTTCTCGATCGCCTTCAGCAACCGCTCCCGGTTCGCGGAGAGCACAGGAGATAGGCGGTCTCGTCCTCTGCCGCCTCAGCAGCTTCGCTGATGACGATCTCGATTTCACGGTGCGGACGACCGCCGCCCCGCCGCGTCACGAGGCACTCTCGCCCTCACCCGGCGGTGGAGCCTGACCCTCCTCCTGGACACCGGGCTCCTTCTTGGCCGCCTTGCGTTGACGCTTCTCTTCCTGCTTCTTCTTCTTGGCCAGATCTTTCTGGCGCTTCTCGTACTGATACTTGGGTCCGGCCAACTTGGCTCCTTTCAGGTCTGACGGGCTGCTCCGTCCGGGCGGCGAGTTTCGCCGGGCAGGATATCCGACTCGGGTAACAGTGTGCACCCTCCGGGTGAGGTCTGACAAAGTATAGCCGATGAGAGAGATCCCGTGATTCCCTGGCAGCCGCTCTACACCCTGACGCCGGCGATGGCCCGCCGCCTCATGGAGATCGAGGCGGCACGAGTGGTCGTCGAGCAGATCCCCCTGCCGCCGGTTTTGGCATCCGAGCTCCGGAACCGGGCGCGGCTCCGTTCCACCCATTACTCCACCCGGATCGAAGGGAACCGGCTGACCCTTGCCGAGGCTGAGCGAGTCCTCGCCGGCCGCAAGGTCCCGCTCCATGGCCGCGAGCGGGACGTGAGCGAGGTCCGGAACTACTGGAAGGCCCTGCTTCGGGTCGAGGAATGGGCAGCGCGAGGGACCGAGATCAGCGAGGAGCTGATCCAGCGCATCCACACTCTGGTGGAAGGCCGTACCCATCCCAGACGCTATCGTGACGGCCAGAACATGATCCGGGATTCCGAGACGGGGGCCCTGGTCTACCTGCCTCCTGAAGCCAAAGACGTTCCAGCCCTGATGGCGGGCCTCGTCGCCTGGATCCGGAAGGCCAGGGAGGAACAGCTCCCACCGCCTCTCATCGCGGGACTGGCCCACTACCAGTTCGTCACCATCCATCCGTATTACGACGGCAATGGCAGGACCGCCCGGCTTCTCGCGACTTTCCTCCTCCAGCGGGACGGATATGGTCTGAACGGCCTCTACTCTCTGGAGGAAGAGCACGCCCGCGACCTCATGGCCTACTACGACTCGCTTGCGGTCCATCCTCACCACAACTATTACGAGGGGCGGAATACAGCCGATCTGACTTCGTGGTTGGACTATTTCCTCTCGGTCCTGGCGTCGGCCGTCACCTCTGTCAAGGATGAGATCGTCCGCCTCAGCCGCGAAGGCTCTCCGGGAGAGCCGGAGGCGCTACGCCGGCTGGACGCACGCGCCCGGGCGGTGCTGACCCTGTTCGCCTGTCAGGACCGCATCACCGCTCCCGAGGTCGCCCGCCTGCTAGGCCTCTCCGATCGCACCGCTCGACTGCTGCTTCAGAGATGGACGGAGGAGGGGTGGTTGATCGTCGCCAACCCCTCCCGCCGGGGACGGGTCTACGAGTTATCGGCAGCTTATCGGCAGCTTATCGGCAATTCAACGGCAGCCGACAATCCGCGGTAACCCGTCATGCGGGTGACTACTGCCTCTGCCAGACCGCCGCCTGCCCGTAAGCGTTCTGCGTCATGAGCGTCGACCCGTCGAACCTGACCTGCGTCGGAACAGGTCCTTGAACCACCGTCGGGTCGTTGGTCTGCACGGTCGTGGTCGTCCAATTGGCTCCCTGGCCTTCGACGAAGCCGCGGTATTGAAACGTGGCACCCATGACGTGATTCGTCACCACGGTCTCGAACTGGAACCGTCCATCGCTGACCGGTACCAGGCGCATCCCGCCGCTCAGGGGAACCGGCTGGCCTTGATACGTGTACGAGGTCAGCACGTAGTCGCCAGCCATGGACGGAGCGGCAGATGTCTGAAGCTCCGGCGTGTTGCCGGTGAACGACTGCGGACCGGCATCGGCCATGGTGTTGCCCGACTCTCGGTTCGCCAGCGCCACCAGCACGATCAGGATCACCGCAATGACGGCAAAGATTCCGCCCAGGATGCCCGCGATGCCGAAAACCGCCCAGCGTCCGGCGCTTTTCTTCGGCGGGACCGGTGATGACGGCATGGGTTTGTAGGTCTGCGGCGATTGTCGCTGGATGAAGCGGAGACGGGACGCGGCCTCCGCGTTCTGCCGGTCCAGCGACAACACGGACTGCAGGATCTGTGCAGCCGTCACCCAGTCGGACCTGGCAATGCACGATTCGGCGCTCGCCAGCAGCCGGCGGATCTCGGATTCTTTCGCGTCGGCGGAATCGAGTTGCGGAGCGGTCCCCTGATCCTGTAATTGATGTTCCAGAGCTTGGATCAGTCGCAAGGAATCATGATCGAAATCGTCGTCGTCGATCCTGAGCGCCTGCCAGGCGACGATCGGGGCCACGTCCGGCGGCAGGTCATGATGCTCGGGAACGGCGGCGCCGGCGACGAGCAGCGGAATGATCTTGAGCCTGAGGCGGAGCGCGGTGGTGATCTCGGCGCGCAGCGAGTCTTCCGGATCGTCGATGCGGCGACCGCTGGAGGGCTCCCGTTCGAGCCATCGCCGGCCGATCAGGATGATGGCCACCTCGCAGGAACCGAGAGTCTGCTCGATCACCTCGGCCCAGCGGGTGCCGAGGCCGATTCCCGCCACGTCCATGAAGATGCGGCCGGGAAAGCGTTGGTTCAGCCGATCGTAGAGACGTCCGGCATGCCCCGCCGAATCCTCACGGCGGTAGCAGACGAAAATTTTTCCTGCGGCCATTTCCTCACCTGCTCCAAGCGCTCGGACCTCGATATAGACCCTTGAGCCATGGCCTATGTTTAGTTACCCCAGAAGCGACACCACGGTACCCGGCTGATCGGCGGGAGGATACGAGGCGGAGTACCTGTATTTCTCCCGGAGCTCCGGGCTCTTCCAGACCTCGTTGTACTGGCTCGTGTAATTGAAATATAGAGCCGGCGGCTTGCCCTCTTGCCCACCATATTTGATGAGGCGTGCGATCGCCTGCCGGTCCGGGTGGCAGAAGTGGTAGCCGTTCGTCGAGACGATGTAGCGCGAGCAGTCGAGGCGCTGGACCAGATCCGTGCTGACGTTGTTCTGGCTTCCGTGGTGCGACACTTTGAACACGTCCACCTTGAGGCGCTCGCCGCCGCCGCGCTGCTTCAACAGCTTGTCGATCGACTGCACGAGCACCGGTGCGTGCGCGTCGGCCGCGAGCAAAGCGCTGGCGCCGCCGAATTCCGCCAGCACCGCGATGCTCGTTCCGTTCGGCGCGCCGTTGTCCCCCCCGAAGTCTTCGTCGGCGAGTTTGTCGACGTCGGTCGAAGTCGACGGCGTTCCCTTCAGGAACTTGCGGTAGTCGACCCGGCCGCCCGGTTCCAGGCCGTTCTTTTTCAGCTCGCGCTCCCAGACCGGTCCGAGTTTCTTCAGCCGGTCGGGGGTGGGCGAGAGCAGCGTCAGCTTCATCCCGCCGGGAAGCACGTGCTCCGGGAGGGCGCCGTCTTCCACCACAATCGTTCCGCCGTCGCGCCAGGCGTTCCAGGGGAGATCGAAATCCTGGATGGCGGTCGAGAACATCTCGCCCTGCCGGGCGCCCAGGCGTCCGGAGATGTGTTTCCAGCCGTTGAACCAGACGTCCCCGAACCGCAGGCCCTTCTCCACGGCTCGGAAGAACGGCAACGCTCCTCCGATGTGGTCCGAATCGATGTGCGACATCACGAACAGCTCGAGGAAACGCTCGCCCGGCGGCACGTCCTCGACACGCTTCAACAGGTGGCGAGCGGTCTGCTGCGTGCCGCAATCGATCAACCAGCGATGCGTGGTCGCGGCATCGCCGTACTCGATCCAGAGGCTGTCTCCATGGCCCGCGGGAAGGACCTCGATGTCGAAGAACGGCGCGGTCCGGCGGCGCGCAGCCTGCGCTTTGGCGGCGGGTTTCGACAGCGATTTCCCTGGCTTCGCACCCGCGGGAGTGGGTTCGCCTCCGGATGGCGGCGAGGTCGGCGGCGGTGTTTCCCCGCCTTCGCCTGACGTTCCGGCAGGTTCCTCAGATCCTGATCCTGAAGGTGGAGTCCTACCCTTGCCGTTCGGTTTCTTTCGCTCCAGCATCTTGACGAGGTGCTGGGCAGTCTCTTTCAAGCCGTAGGGAACGATATCCCATGCCTTGCGCATCTCGCGTATTCCGGGTTGATGCTCCTCGGCAAGCTTCACGAAGTCTTCATGACCCCACCAGTCCACATAGCGCTCGAACTGGCGGCGGGTGGACTTCACCGGGAAGTCATCCTGCCCAGGATAGAAATTCCCCAGCTCCTGCGCGTGATAGACGGCCTTGTCGTAGATCTCCTTCCTCTCCTCCTCACCGAGGTCGGGCTCACCGAGCCGCACGAGCCAGAGCTCCGCAAGGCTGCCGTGCGACCACGCCCGTTGCTCGCTGTCGTGATGCTCGCAGTAGAGATCGGCGCTGAGCTTGGCCGCTTCCCAGCTGCCGTCCTTGGGCTTCAGGCCCAGCACCATGGAGAGCGACGCCACCTGAACCAGCACCCAGTGCAGCGTGGCGACACGCTGCAGAGCGCGGGAGTCGTTTACCATCAGAAAGCGGACAGCACAGAGGTAATCGTTCCGGGCCTCGTCGAGGAGATCGTAGAGGTCCTTCTCGTAGGGGTCTTCTCCGCTGGAGCTTTTCGGCGGGTTGTAGGTGTAGTAGCCGAGCTTGAAGCGGGCCTGGGCGATCCGCTTCAAGGAGCTCGCGCGCAAGCCGACGCATTCCACCGCGTATTGCCCGTTCAGCGGGAACTTCTTGACCGCGTAGTTGACGGCCCGCTCGAGCTCCGACGAATCAGTTTTCCCGTCCTTGGCCTCGACGGCGTTGTCGATCCGCTCGAGCGCGGCGTCCATGGCGCGCTTGGTCTGCCGGTACCGGATCGCTTCCAGTTGGTCGGCGAAGGTGCGCGGCAGAGCCTCATACACCACCAGGCTCGCCCAGTCGTGCCAGTTCGCCGTGTAGCGCGCATGGAGCTCCGCGCGCGCCTCCTGCAAGACGTGCAACGGATGCTGACCCCACAAAAAGCCGTTGTAAAGCCTCTTCGTCAGGGGGATGGACCCCTCGATGCTGAGCGGAAACTGGGCGGCGACGACGAGCGGGATTCCTGCTTCATGGAGCTGGTGCGCAAAGCTGGCTCCCGGTGTGACGACTGTTCCGATGTTGCCGCTGTCACAGCTGGCGAGCGTGACGACGGTCGGTCGGTGATGAACGGAGGTGATGGCCGTCCTGAACCGGTCGCCTGACACGACGTCGGGAGTGGCATCCGTTCCTCGCCCCTCTCCGCGCAGGACCAAGCCATAGAAACCCGGGGACGTCTCGTCCAGGTCGCCGTGCGCCAGAACGTGGATGTGCGTGTAGTCATACCTGCGGCACTCGTCCATCACCTCGTCCAGGGACGGATAACTCAGGATGGTCAGGAGCTCGCCGAACTGCGTGCGGCCTTCCCGATCGCCCTTCTCCACGTCTTTTTTGGGATACTGAAACCGCTGGATCGCCTCCGTCAGCACCTCGCGGTGCTTTTGATGGGGCACCGTCTCGGGATCGCCGGCGATGAACAGGATACGCGGCCGTTCGGGCCAGGTCATGCTCTCCGGTGCGACAGTCCGAATGTTTCGCGTCACACAGACGGGGGGACGGGTGTGCAGGGAGAGCCAGTTCTCGCCGGTCACGCCCTCCGTTACCGGCGTCTTGGCGAGCTCGAACGGCAGGAGCGCCAGCTCCGCCGCCGAGAGCGTCAGGCGCAGGTGGACGAGCGTTCCGCGCTGATTCAATTCGGTCGTGAGCGCGCCGGGCAGGCCCGGCACGGCCCCCAGGAACCTCCCCATCTCGGTGCCCAGGTCGTGCAGCATCGCCAGGCGGTCCTCGGAATCACCGGTTTCATACCGCAGTTGCTTCAGCACGCGCTCGAAGCGTCCGTGCTCGTAGGGCACGTGGACGACGCCGGCTCCAGTCTCGCCGCAGACGGCAAGATACGGAGTGAGCGGTGAGAGCAATTGATTGTTCGGAGGTCCAGGCCGCAGGAACTCGACGTGCACCAACCGGATCGTGACCTCGTCTGACATCAGGACTCCTCTCGTCGCCAGACCCTGAGCGGATTTTACACGAGCTTAACAATAGAGTATCGCCAAGCCGTATTTTCGTCAACGCCACACAAGAGGGGCCAGAAGGGGGACAGAGGGCGTCCTCTTTGCTATAATCTCGCGCACCTTTTGTCTGGCAAAGGAGCACGACGGCCGCAAAAGGGGACGTTCCATAGGGGTCCCAAGGGAGAAAGGTATGCTCAGGCAGTCTCGATCACGTCGGATTCTCGTCGCAGGCCTGGTGACGGTGGGCTTCCTGGTCGGCACCCCCCGCCATGCCTGGGCTCAGGGGTGAGTGGCCGCAAGACTCGACGCGCCCGTGCTTGGCGTGCAAGACAACTATACCGGTCCGGACCGCTGGCAGGTCTCGATGAGCTGGCGCTACCAGCGCTCGTTCCGTCACTTCGTGGGTACCGATGAACAGGAGAACCGGGCGGAGGACGGCAGCCAGGTCATCAACAAGATCCATCAGGCGGAGGTGGGGATCCGCTACAACGCCAACGACCGCTGGAGCGTCTCGGTGGGCATCCCCTATCTGATCGCCCAGAGGTCGAGCCCCATCCGCGGCACCAACGGGGTCGTGGTCGACCGCACCATCACCCACTCCAACGGGGTCGGTGACATCACGGTGACGGCCCGGCGCCTGCTCTGGCACCCGCGGGACCACCCGGACGGCAACATCTCCCTGGGGTTGGGCATCAAGCTCCCCACCGGCCAGTACAGCGTCACCGACACGCGGACGCGGCTGGTCAATGGCCAGTCCGTGAACACCATCGAGACGGTCGACCAGTCGATCCAGCCGGGCGACGGCGGCTTCGGCGCCATCGTCGACCTCCAAACGTTCCAGCGCCTCGCACACAGCGGCTTCGCGCTCTACGCCTCGGGCACATATCTGATCAACCCCAGCAATACCAACGGCGTGAAGACCTACCGCACCGGCCTGGGCGAGGAGATCATGTCGGTCGCCGACCAGTATCTGGCGCGCGCCGGGGCCAGCTATGCGAACGCGAGTTGGAAGGGGTTCGGAGTGAGCCTGGGAGGCCGCATCGAGGGGGTGCCGGTCGAGGATCTGGTCGGCGGCAGCGACGGTTTCCGGCGTCCGGGGTACGCGGTCTCGATCGAGCCGTCGGTGAGCTACTCGCGGGGGCCGCATACCTTCTCGCTGTCAGTACCCTTCGCCGTGGAGCGCAACCGCCAGCGCAGCGTCCCCGACCGTCTGGTCCCGGGCCGCCATGGCGACGCGGCCTTCGCCGACTACCTGATTCTGCTGGGGTACTGGAGGAAGTTCTAACCTAACGATTACGGCCCGAGCGTGAAGGCGATCACGGAGTCACCGAGCGGCGCCACGGGCAGGCCGTGACCGCCGGCGGAGATCACCACGTACTGCTTGCCGTCCGGGCCGCGGAAGGTCATGGGCACGGAGCGGGCGCTGGTGGACAGGTCTCTCTTCCAGAGCTCCTGCCCCGTGGCGACGTCGAAGGCACGAAGGGCGGAATCGAGCGTTCCCGCCATGAAGACGAGGCCGCCGGCGGTGACGATCGGTCCGCCGAGAGCGATCGAGCCGTATTGGGCCGGCGGCGCGGGCGCCGGTCCCATCGCGGGCAGTTGGCCGAGCGGCACGGTCCACTTCAGGGCGCCGGTGTCGGCGTCGACGGCGTTCAGCGTGCCCCAGGGGGGCGGCGTGCAGGGCCAGCCGCCCGGGGAGCGGAGGAAGCGGCGCGCCATGCCGTAGGGCGTCCCCGTCTGGCGGGCGAGCTCCCAGCCGCCGCTAAGGTCGCGGCCGTTGGCCTCGTTCTCGCGCTCGAAATCGGCGCGGGGGATCAGCCGGACCTCCGCGGCGAGGTTGTTGACCGGGATCAGCAGCAGCCGGTTCGTGGGGTCGTACGCGGCGCCTCCCCAGGCCATGCCGCCGACGTTGCCCGGGATGACGAGCGATCCGCGCAGGCTGGGAGGGGTGAAGATCCCTTCGGAACGGAGCCTGGCGATGGCCTCGCGGCACCACTTGCGGTCGGACTCAGAGCCCTGGATCGCGTCGACGTTCATCGTCTGCGGCGCCAGGGGCCGGGGCATCACAGGGAACGGCTGGGTGGCCGACGCGGCTTCGCCGGGCACGTCGCTCTTCGGTACCGATCGCTCCTCCACGCCGAAGACGGACTTGCCGGTGGCCCGATCCAGGATGAAGAAGTTGCCGGTCTTGGACCCGACGCCGACCGCGGGGATCGTCTTCCCCCCGCGATGGACGTCGAACAGCACCGGCGGCGAGGCGACGTCGTAATCCCAGAGGTCGTGGTGAACCGTCTGGAAGGCCCAGACGCGCTCGCCGGTGGCCGCGCGCAGGGCCACGAGGGAATTCGCGTGGAGGTTGTCACCCAGCCGCTCGCCGCCGTAGTAGTCGGGACTGGGGCTGCCGGTGGGGACGAAGACCAGTCCGGTCTCGGGATCGGCGGCGATGACCGACCAGGCGTTGGCGGCGCCCGTGCGCTGGGCTCCGCCGTTCTTCCAGGTCTCGGCACCAGGGGCCTTCGGGTCCTGCGGAATGGGGTCCCAGGTCCACTTCAGCCGGCCGGTGACGGCATCGAAGCCGCGCACCTCGCCGCTGGGCGAGCTGACGGAAGCGTTGTCGGCCACACCGGAACCCACCACCACAGTGTCACCGACGACGGCCGGCGGCGAGGTCTCCTCGTAGTCGGCGTAGTGATGGCTGTCCGGTGGGATGCGCAGGCCGCGCCGGAGATCGACGATGCCGTTCTCACCGAAATCGGCGCACGGCCTGCCCGTGGCCGCGTCGAGCGCGATCAGATGGGCGTCGATGGTGGCGATGAAGATGCGGCGCTGGCCCGACGGCGATTTCCAGGTCGAGACGCCGCGGCTGGCGTAATCGCCATAGCCGGCGTCCTTGTCGATCCTGGGATCGTAGGCCCAGCGCTGCTGGCCGGTGACCGGATCGAGCGCAATGACGCGGCCGAGCGGCGTGGAGAGATAGAGTGCACCGTCGACGTAAATTGGCGTCGCCTCGAAGGCAGTGGGCTTGGAACCTTTGGGCTGGTAGGCGTCGCCGGTATGGAAGGTCCAGGCCACCTTGAGCGAGCGGACGTTGCCGCGGTCGATCGTGGCGAGCGGCGAGAAGCGCTGGCCGCCTGGATCGTGCCCCCACGTGGGCCAGTCCTCACCCGGCGGCGCGGCTTTGGGAGGCTGTGCCGGGAGGGCGGGAGGTATGCTCGCAACCGCTGCTACGAGGGACAAAACCAGGAGCGGCTTGGGAATGTGAATGCTGGTCGCCATGGCGATACGGCGGAGTGTACTCTTCTGCATTCAGGATTGGCGAGCTTCTGGCCTGGCGAATTTCGGAGCTGGCCTCGCGAATTTCGTTCCAGACCTGGCCAGGTCTGGAGCTGGCCTCCAGAGGTCTGGAACAAAACTCGGGAGGTCTGGAGCTGGCCTCCCCAGGTCTGGAGCTGGCCTCGCGAATTTTGTTCCAGACCTGGCCAGGTCCAGAGCTGGCCTCCAGAGGTCTGGAACAAAACTCGGGAGGTCTGGAGCTGGCCTCCACAGGTCTGGAGCTGGCCTCGCGAATTTCGTTCCAGACCTGGCCAGGTCTGGAGCTGGCCTCCAGAGGCCAGAAGCAAAACTCGGGAGGTCTGGAACGAACCTGGCGAGGTCAGGAGCTCGCGAGCCTGCCATGACAGCAACGTCAATGACTCTGGAGCGCCGCCAGGGCGCTCAGCACCTCTTCGCTGTGGGACGCCGGCTTCACGCCCGTGAAGACCTTGGCGATCTTCCCCTCGGGGTTGACGATGAAGGTGTTGCGGGCCGCGAACGTGGCACCGTTGTAGTCCATCACCGAGCCATATTGCGCTGAGACCTTGGCACCGGGGTCCGAGAACAGCTTGAAGCTGAGCCCTTCCTTGGCGCAGAACTCCTTGTGGGACTCGGCGGTGTCGACGCTGACGCCGAGGATCACCGCGTTGGCCTTCTCGTACTTGGCGATGTCACGCTGAAAGTTGTGCGCCTCCAGCGTGCAGCCCCCCGTGAAGTCCTTGGGGTAGAAGTAGAGGACCACCCACTTCCCCCGGAAGTCCTTGAGGCTGGCCGCATGGCCCTCGTTGGTGGTGAGACTGAAGTCCGGGGCCGGCGCACCGACCGCCGGCGTCGCCGGGGCGTCCGGGGCGGCATGGGCAGGCATCGCGGGCGCCAGCACGGCGAGGAGGAGGAACAGGCTCAGAAGGCAACGTCGAGATGAGGTCATAGGATCTCCTGGATATCGGATTGAGATGGCACCGGGAGATCGTAGCAGAACCGGCGCCTGCGGTCTAAGCCCGTGATGGGTAAGCCGCTACCCACCCTGAGTATTTCTCTTCTCAAAATTCTCAAAGGAAAGTTTTTTCACCCGAGCGGAGATCGTTCTCCCAGCCTGGCAAGCCCGTTGCACTGGCGCTTGATCACAAGGATTTGCTGGCGATCGTCGCTCGCAAGACTTTTCACCGGAGCTTTTGAATAGCAGGGGGAACCTCATGAGTCAGAAAATCTTTCGCAAGTCGTTCGGCGTGGCTCTCATCGCATTGTTGGTCGCCGGCATGCCCGCTGAGGCCAAGTGGTGGAAGATCCTCATCGGTATAGCCTCCACGATCGGCGGCGCGGCCAGCAGCGAAGTCGGCATTGGTGTGGCCCTGATCGGCCTTCAGGGCACCTTGCTGGCCAGCGAGTCGCACATCGCCAACGATCCGACGCTCGGGGATCTCCCCAACGATCCGCCCACCTACGCGAGCGTCAGCAGTAATCCGCAGTTCTGCGCGGACGGAGGAGTGTCCTGCCCGGCGGCCAAAGCCTTGCAGAGGATGGTCATCGAACCGATCCGGGTGCAGTCGGATTGGACTCCCGCGGAAATCGACTTCGCGAACGCGACCAATCGCGTGATCGAAGACGAAAACCTGTTCGCAAGCCACGTCCGGGCTGGCGCCGCGCTCGACGTCAAGCAGCAGGACCTGCGGTTGCTGGCGAGATCGCTGGAGGCGGCGGCCCAGGCCTATGACAGGCTCAACGTCCCCGCCAGTGAGAACCTGACGCAGGAGCAGATCGACAGCTTCCAGAGGCAGGCGGGCAGCTCCGGCCTGCCGGCGATCGAGCAGAGCTTCTGGGAGAATTCCAACCTGACGGACTCCGAGGTCAGCGCGATCGCTCAGTTCCTCGCGACGTCCGACGTGAAACTCGGAGTGCCGTCGGTGTCGATGAGCCGGATCCTGCACGAAGAGGCGGCGAACCTGGCCGCGGCCACCAAGTAGAAGGGCGAACCTCCGCCCCAGCCCCTCTCCCAGGCGGGAGAGGGGCTTCCCGTTCTCGTCCCCTACTCCGCCACCCCCTTCTCCTTCAGAATGTTCCACACCCTTTCCGGAGTCATCGGGATCTCGATGTGTCGCACCCCCAGGTGCGACAGCGCGTCGACGACAGCATTGACGATGGCGGGCGGGGCGCCCACAGTGGCGGATTCGCCAACACCCTTGGCCCCCAGCGGGTGGTGCGGGCAGGGGGTCACGGTCTTGTCGGTCTCCCAGTTGGGGGTCTCCATGGCGGTGGGGACGAGGTAGTCCATGAAGCTACCGCCCGAAATGTTGCCGTTCTCGTCGTAGCTGATCTCCTCGAAGAGGGCAGGGGCCAGCCCCATGCTCAAGCCGCCGTGGATCTGGCCGTCGACGATCATCGGATTGATGATGTTGCCGCAGTCGTCCACCGCCAGGAAGCGGCGGACCTTGACCTGGCCGGTGCCGCGGTCGATGTCCACCACACAGATGTAGCTGCCGAAGGGGAAGGTGAGGTTCGGCGGATCGTAATAATCGACTGCCTCGAGGCCCGCCTCCATCCCCGGCGGATGGTTGGTGTAGGCGGCGAAGGCGATCTCCTGGATGGTCTTTGCCTTCTGCGGCGCCCCCTTGACGAAGAACTTGCCGGTCTCCCATTCGAGGTCCTCCTCGGCGACCTCCAGGAGGTGGGCGGCGATCTTCTTCGCCTTGTCGCGGATCTTCCGCGCCGCCACCGCGCAGGCCGCGCCGGAGGTCGGCGTCGAGCGGCTGGCGTAGGTGCCCAGGCCGTAGGGGGCGGTGTCGGTGTCCCCCTCCTCGACCTGGATGTGCGCCGCCGGGATGCCCAGTTCCTCGGCAACGATCTGGGCGTAGGTCGTCTCGTGCCCCTGCCCCTGCGACTTGGTGCCGAAACGGGCGATCGCCTTGCCGGTGGGATGGATGCGGATCTCCGCCGAATCGAACATCTTGATGCCCAGGATGTCGAAGTCCTTCGACGGGCCGGCGCCCACGATCTCGGTGAAGGAGCAGATGCCGATCCCCATCAGCTCACCCTTTGCCCGCTTCTCGGCCTGCTCTTTCCGTAGCTCGTCGTAGCCGATCTTCTCCATCGCCTTCTCGAGCGCCGCCTTGTAGTTGCCGCTGTCGTACTGCCAGCCCAGGGCCGACTTGTAGGGGAACTGGTCGGCCTGGATGAAATTTTTGAAGCGCAGCTCCGCCGGGTCCATCTTCAGCTCCTGGGCCAGGACGTCGGTGACCCGCTCGATGGCGTGCACGGCCTCGGTGACGCGAAAGGAGCAGCGGTAGGCGACGCCCCCCGGGGGCTTGTTGGTGTAGGCGGCATCCATTTCTGTAAAGGCCGTCTTGATGTCATAGGAGCCGGTGCAGATCGAGAACAGGCCGGCCGGGAACTTCGACGGGTTGGCGGCGGCGTCGGCGTAGCCGTGATCGGCGAGCGTCTTGATGCGGAGCGCCGTCATCGTGCCGTCCTTCTTGGCGGCCAGCTCGGCGGTCATGTGGTAGTCGCGGGCGAAGGAGTCGGCCTGGAGGTTCTCCATCCGGTCCTCGACCCACTTGACCGGCTTGCCGATCACCACCGAGGCCGCCACGGCGATGACGTATCCCGGATAGACCGGCACCTTGCCACCGAAACCGCCGCCGATGTCCGGCGAGATGACGCGGATCCTCTCCTCCGACAAGCCGACGTGCCCGGCGACCAGGGCGATGACGGTGCGGATGGCGTGCGGGGCCTGGGTCGTCATGTAGACGGTCAGGTGCCCCATGGCGGGGTCGTAGTCGGCAACGCAACCGCAGGTCTCGATCGAGGCAACGTGGATGCGCGGGATGTAGATGTCCTGCTTGACCGTCACGTCGGCCTCGGCAAAGGCGCGCTCGGTGGCCTCGCGGTCCCCGGTCTCCCAGTGCCAGATGTGGTTGTTCGCCTTGCCTTCCTTGTCGTCGCGCAGCACCGGCGCGCCCGGCTCGAGCGCTTTGAACGGATCGACCACCACGGGGAGCGGCTCGTACTCGACCTCCACCGCGTCGACGCCGTCGGCCGCGGCGTAGCGGTCGGTGGCGATCACCGCCGCCACCTCCTGGGCCTGATACATCACTTTTTCGGTGGGAAGCACCATCTGGGTGTCCGACATCAGGGTCGGCATCCAGTGGAGGTTGTAGGCTTTCAGGGTCTCGCCGGTGATCACTGCCAGCACCCCCGGGATGGCGAGGGCTTTTTCCGTATGAATGGCCTTGATCCTGGCGTGGGCGAAGGGGCTGCGCACGATGTCCATGTGGAGCATGCCGGGGAGCTTGATGTCGTCGACGTAGTGCCCCTTGCCGCGGATGAAGCGCGGGTCCTCCTTGCGCTTCATCGAGTGGCCCATGCCGCAGACGGCTGCTGAGGTCTTCGGTTCCATGGCTACCTCCTATCCCGCCTCGGGGCGCAGCTTCGCGGCCGCGTACTGCACCGATTTGATGATGTTGACGTAGCCCGTGCACCGGCAGAGGTTGCCGGAGATCGCCTGGCGGATCTCCCCTTCGCTGGGATCGGGATTGCTGGCGAGCAGGGCCGCGCTGGTGAGCATCATGCCCGGCGTGCAGTAGCCGCACTGGAGCCCATGCTCCTGCCAGAAGCCCTCCTGAATGGCGTGGAGCTTTCCCCCCTGCTCCAACCCCTCGACCGTCGTCACCTCGCGCCCGTCGGCCTGCACGGCGAGCACGGTGCACGACTTGACCGGCGTACCGTCGAGCAGCGCGGTGCAGGCGCCGCAGTGGGTGGTGTCGCAGCCGATGTGGGTACCCGTCATGCTCAGGGTTTCGCGCAGGAGGTGGACGAGCAGGAGGCGCGACTCGACTTCCGCTTTTTGCTCGGTGCCGTTGATCTTGACCCGGATTTGATGTTGCGCCATGGCTCAGTGCTCCTTGGCCCATTCGATGGCCCGCTTGAGCGCGCGGCCGGTGAGGACGCGTGCCATCTGCCGCTTGTATTCGATGGCCCCCCGCCGGTCGGCGTTGGGGATGGCGATGGCCGACGCCCGCCGTGCCGCTTCGGCGATCACGTCATCGCTCGGCTGCTTGCCGGTGAGATATTGCTCGGCGTCGGTGGCGCGGAGCGGCGTCGGCCCGGCGTTGGTGAGGGCGATGCCCACGCTCGCCACCTCGCCCCCCGCTGCCAGCGTCAACTGGACGGCGGACGCCGCGGTGGCGAAGTCTCCCACCTTCCGCTCCAGCTTCACATAGGAGCCGCCGCTGCGCGCCGGCGGGACCGGGACACGGATCTCGGTGAGGATCTCATCGGCAGCCAGGGCGGTGGTGAACAGACCCAGGAAAAACTGATCGATCGGAATGGTGCGCGTCCCATTGGGGCCGGTCGCCACCACCTCGGCGTGGAGGGCCAGCATGGTGGCCGGGTGATCGTTGGCGGGGTCGCCATGGGCGAGGTTGCCCCCCACCGTCGCCAGGTTGCGCACCAGGGGGTCGGCGATCACCGCCGCCGTCTCCGCCAGCAGCGGGTACTTCGATTGGATGAGGTCGGAGTGTTCGAGCGCCGACTCGCGGGTGCGGCCGCCGATCTTCAGGTGACCGTCCTCCTCCCGGATGTATTCGAGGCCGGCGATGCGGCCAATGTCCACCAGGTGGCCGGCCGCGCCCAGCCGGAGCTTGAGCAGCGGCAGGAGGCTCTGGCCTCCGGAGAGGACCTTGGCGTCGTCGGGGTGGCTCTGGAGGAGGGTCAGCGCCTCCTCCAGGGTCTGGGGTGCGTGGTAGTCGAAGGGTGCGGGGATCATCGATCTCTCCTTTCCACGCGCGTGGGCACTCTAGTGGCGAAGGAACCAGTAGAGGAGCAGCGCGAGGACGATCACTACGATCCAGAAACCGGGGCTTTTCAGGGTGCGGCCTGCCGCCCGGCCGGCAGCTGCGGCGCCCAGGGCACCCACGTCCAGGACGTTTTCAGCGGCGGGGGCGGGTGCCGCTGGGACGGGCGGCGGCGGGGGCGGCGCCGCGGCAACCGGTGCGACGGGTACCGTCGTGGATCTCTCCGCGACGGGCGGAGCCACAGGTGCGGGTGCGGGAGCCGCCGCGGCCGGCGTTTCGAGCTCCCGGCGCATGGCGTCGGTGAACTTCCCGAACATCTGGTCGCTGACGTCCTGGATCATGCCGCGGCCGAACTGCGCCAAGACACCCATGACGTTGACGTCCGAGACCACGGTCACCTCGGTCTCCGCCGGTCCCTTGGCGACGACGCGGCTCTTCATCCGCATGTCGGCGCCCCCCTTGCCGCGCGTCTCCTGGCCCGAGGCGGCGAGCTCGGCCTCCCCCGCGGCCTCGTCCAACCGCTCGAAGCGCAGCTTCCCGCGATAGCTGGCGGTGACCGGACCGACCTTGACGGTCATCGTCCCGGTGTAGGTCTGGTCGTCCACCTTCTCGGTGACGGCGGCTCCCGGCAGGCATTTCGCCACCTGGTAGGGATCGGTGAGGAAATCCCACACCGCCGCCGCGGGGGCCTTCACGACGAAGCTCTTGCTGATCTCCATTCCCATGGATGATTCTCTCCCGTTTTATCTTCTCCCCGTCACGTCCCCGTCATGTCCCCGTCATGCCGCGAGCAGAGGAACGAGCCGCTCCAGCGACTCGAGATTGTGGGCCGGCAGGAGGCGGTCGACGTAGGGGAACGCCGCCGCCATGGCCCGGGCCGTGGGCTCGTAGCGCGCGTCCCCGGCCAGAGGGTTGAGCCAGAGGACCCGCCGGGCCCGCGCCCGGATGGACCGCATCGCTCCGGCGAGGGGGCCGACGTCGCCGCGATCGAGGCCGTCGCTCAGGATGATCACCACCGTCGATCCGTCGACCAGCTCGTCGAGATAGTACTCCACGAACTCGGCCAGGCATTCGCCGATCTTGGTGCCTCCGGACCAGTCCGGCACCTGGGACGCCAGGCGCTCCAGGGTGAGATCGATCCGTCCTGCACGCATCATTCGGAGAGAACTCGTGAGCCGCACCAGCGCCGTGTTGAAGGCGAAGATCTCGCTCCGGCGGGCCACCTGGCGCAGCGCCAGCACGAAGGTGAGCAGAAACCGGGTGTGGGGGTCCATGGAGCCGCTGGTGTCGCACAGCACGACCAGGCGCGGGCGCTCGATCGGACGGGCCCGCCGGGCCAGCGAGAGGAACTCGCCGCCGTGCGCGACCGCCCGCCGAAAACTGCGCCGCAGGTCAGCCTCGCCGCGCCCCCGCACCGGCACCCGCCGCCGGCTGGGGCGGGTGGCGAGGCGCAGGGCCAGACGGGAGAGGAGGCGCTCCATCGCGGCCAGATCGGCCGGCGAATACTCCTCGAACGACTTGCGGCGCAGCACGGCCTCGGGGCTGTACCCCGGCTCCTCTCCCCCCTCGGGAGTGGCGACCGGCTCGCTCTCCCGCCGGGCTGGCAACCGGCCGGCGGGCCGCGGTCGGGCGGGACTCTGGAGACGGGGAGCCTGGAGCGGCGGATTCGGTGATCGCGTTTCTTCCCCTACGCTCCACAGCGCCGCGAACAGCTCCTCGAACGCCGCCAGGTCGCGCGGCCGGATCTTGAGGGCTGTGCGCAGGGCGCGGCGCACCTCGTCGCGGTCGCCGAGATCGATCAGAGTCAACGCCGCCAAGCCGTCCGCCTCGTCGCTCAGGCTCACCGCCACCCCACGTCCGCGCAGGGCACTGGCGAAACGGGCGAGATGGAGGACGAGGTCGCTCATCCCGCGGTCGCCTCCGCCAGCACGGATTCGAGCTCGCCTCCACTCAGCTCGCGCAGGTCGTGATGATCCTTGAGGACGCAGCCGAGAGTCGCCTCGACCGTCTCCCGATCGAGGTGCCCGCGGTGCAGACGGAGCAGCGCCTGCGCCCAGTCGATCGTCTCCGCCACCCCGGGGGCCTTGCTGAGGCGGCGGCGGCGTAGCGCGGCCATGAAGCGGGCGATCTCGATGGAGAGCCGCTCGCCGGCCTCGGGCACGCGCGCCTGCAGAATACGCACCTCCTTCTCCAGCGCCGGATGCTCGATGTAGAGGTAGAGGCAGCGCCGGCGGAGGGCGTCGCCGATCTCGCGGGTGCGGTTCGACGTGAGGACGACGTGGGGGGCGTGCTCGGCGCGGATCGTGCCCAGCTCCGGGATGGTCACCTGGAAGTCCGAGAGCACCTCCAGGAGGAACGCCTCGAAGGCATCGTCGGCACGGTCGATCTCGTCGATCAGCAACACCGGCGGCCCCTCCTTGCGGGTGATGGCGCGCAGCAGGGGACGCTCCAGGAGGTAGGCGCGGCCGAAGATCAGATCCTCGATCTCGTCCGCGCTCTTCCCTTCGTCCTCGGCGAGCCGCAACCGCAGCATCTGGCGCTGGTAATTCCACTCATAGAGCGCAGTCGAGACGTCCAACCCCTCGTAGCACTGGAGGCGGATCAGCTCAGTCTCCAGCAGCCGCGCCAACACCTTGGCGATCTCGGTCTTCCCCACTCCGGCGTCGCCTTCGATCAGCAGCGGCCGGCGCATCTCGCGGGAGAGGAAGAGGGCGGTGGCGATCGCCGGATCGGCGATGTACCCCTGGGCCGCCATCGATTCCTGGAGCGCCGCGATCTCGTCCCTCAAGCGGCCCCCTCCAGAGACGCATACCGCTCGGGGTCGGCGAGGAAACGCTCGCGGCAGCCGCCACAGCAGAAGTACCAGGTGCGCCCCGCATGCTCGGCGGTATGGCGGGCCCCGGCGATGACCACCGTCATCTGGCAGATCGGATCGATGGCCGTGGCCTCGGCTTCGGCGGCGGGCTCCGCCTCGTCGTCGGCGGTCCGCGCGGCCCGCTGCCGCTCGACGATTTCGGCGAGGATCGAGAGGGCGATCTCCTCGGGCCTTGAGGCTCCGATGTTCAGACCCGCCGGGTTTTGGATCGAGTCAAGCGCCGCGGCGGTGGCGCCTCGCTCCAGCAGGACCTCCCGCATCTGGGCAAAGCGCTTCCGGCTCGCCACTACGCCCAGGTAGTTCGGCGACAGGGCCAGGGCGTCGCGGATCGCCTCCTCGTCGCGCTCGCCAAGAGTGGCCACCACGGCGAAGCGAGGGCCCTTGGCCGGAGCGTAGAGCCGCGGCGCCCGGCCGAGGTCAGTGACGACCTGGTCGGCGTCGGGGAAGAGCTCCGACTCGGCCGCGGGGTCGACGGCGACGACCGAGTACCCCATGGCCTTACCCAGCTTCGCAAGAGCCCGGGCGGTGGGAGAGACGCCGAACACCACCAGACGCGGCGCCGGCAGGACGGGCTCCAGATAGATGTCCACGCTCCCTCCGCTGTTGCAGGTCATGGGGAAAACGGTGACGCCGGGCCGCCGCGCCAGTTCCGGATCGGGTGCCAGGGCCACCAGCCGCGGCTTCCCCTCTGCCAGCACCCGCTTGGCCTCGCGCACCACCGTCGGCTGCGTGCAACTGCCACCCAGAAAGCCATGGAAAGCACCCGCCGCGGTGATCAGCGCCATGTCGCCGGCCTGCGAGGAACTGGCCGGCTGGCGGCGCACCACGACCGCCAGCACAAAAGGCTCCTCCCGCTGGGCGAGATCCGCGGCCATCTGGAGGAGATCGGATCGCATGACTGGTCAACAATACGCCCGGACGGCGGTCGGTTCAAGCGGAGGGTCCGGTCCACCGGAGGGCTTGACGGCTGATCGCAAGAGTGGGATACTTTTTTTCTGTGGAGAATGCCTTTGTGCGAGCAGACGCGACATGAGCACCCGGGAACAGACCGCTGACGCGGTGGCGATCCTTCACCGGCGCTTTGTTGGCGAGGATTCTGTGCAGAGGGCTTCTCTCGAACGAGCTCGCCTCCATACTGAGGTTGCGTGGCAGATTTTCGCTCTCAGAGCCCGGGCGCCGCTCTCCGGAGACCATGCTACCATCCCGCAATGAGCATCACATCTTTCGATCCGCGTAGAGACTTCTTCACTCCTTCAGAGGGGTGGTGCCAGAAGGCCGCCTCCCGCTTTGCGCTCCGGGAAGGCTCGAGAGCCGGGGGAGCTGAAGAAGTCGCAGCAATCCAGCACGACGTGGCACTAAGGCTATGGCGTTTTTTTGCCACCGTGGCGCGTCGGGCGGCGACGCTAGGAACCTCCTCGTTGCGGTTGGCATCGGCCGAGAGATTCGAGAGCGATGTCGCGGCTGCAATCGGTGAGCGGCTGGGGTTTGAGACGCTGGAGGATCGCGACCTCCTTGACCGCTTGGCGGCTGAATTTCACACCTGGCTTGCCGAAGACAATCAAGGCCGGCGTGAGACCCCTTGGGGTGCCCTCCGCGCGACGGAGGAAGAAACAGATATGGAGGTGGTTCAACTCGCGTCTTCCGATCGCACACCCCCCCCCTCGATCGAGACCAATGCCCCCGGGGAATGGGAGATAAGGACGTTACGACCCGTTGAACGGGACGTGTCAACTCCGGTTTTTACCCTACTGCAGCGGGCCCTGAGACAAGTCCTCAGTGCGGTCACCCATGGTGGCATACGGTTCAGGGATTGAAAAGGTCGTCCGTCTGCCCTACGCCAAGTTCTCTTTCCCTCCCCATCCGGTATGGCCATCTTCCGGCTCCTTCATACTTCTGATTTGCATGTAGCACTCAGGCAGGAGCGGATAGGAATTGTGGATTACCGGCAGGCGGGTTTGCTTTTTCCTCACGGCCTGCGGAGAGTGAGGCTCACCTCCTCCTATTCCCCCGACCTGCTAGACGGTCTGATCGAGCGCGTCTACCGCCAAGGCGATCGATTCGATGCCGTTCTCATCTCGGGCGATCTCGCCACCACCGGGAAAGAAAAAGATCTCGAGCAGGCCCGTTCATGTATTGATGGCGACGCTAGTGCCCGATGGTATAGCTCACACTCCTTCGGAAAGCCAAGACCGGAGATAGGGAGCCATCGGGCCCTTAAGGGAGCGGGAAGGCCGATCCTCTTACTGCCCGGAAATCATGACCGTTATAGAAGCTCTTTTCTTTCAACGCTACTATTGCGACCCTTCCCCCCCGGCGGGACGCTCTTCGATGAATATTTTGGACATTATTGGAAAGTTGGTCAAGGGGTACAGGGATGGATTTCTCCTCCAAAGGGAGATGCCCGGCTGGGGCTGGTAAGCGCTGATCTGAGCTTGCGGGAGAACGAAGGAAAAGACTCCTTAACTTACTCTTACCTGGGACAAGGAAAGGCCTATGAGGACGTCATTGCTGAGCTAGGAAAGCTGACGGATGAACTGCGAGCCGATTATCCAAACCTTGGCCTGCTGTGGATTGTTCACTTCCCGCCCAAGTATCCTCAGAATAAGGATTTCCTTCGGCTTCTGGAAGACGAAACTCTGATCAAGGCCGCCTACAAAAAAGGCATTTCCTACGTACTATCCGGCCACACTCATATTCCGCGGGCATACACTGCGACATCTTCAGACGGCTCCACGGTTGAGGTTCTCTGCGCTGGTACAGCGGCTCAGGTAGTGGCCCTGGAGGGAAACTTCATTCACGAGCTGACGATCGAGGTCGGAGGAAAGGGGATTACCTCGATATCGTTTCAGAGCTTCCAATGGTACGAAGCCGTTCAGCAATGGGTTCAGGTCGCCTGCCCATGAATGACTGAACGAGGAAATCTGAGCAACTACGATTCTCCTCGTCCTTTCTTCACCCGCGCGTAGTCCTCCGGCACGTCGAGATCCTGGAGCGCGGACACCGGCCAGGGCAGCACCTCCGCCTCGGCCTTGTGGCGCTTCACCACCTGCCGGCCGCACCCTTCCCCCTCCATCGTCAGAAGCTCCTGGAAGAGACTCTGGTCGTACAGCATGGGGGGCGCGTTGACCCCGTCGTAGTCCGAGATGACGAGCGGTGCAGTCGACTCGCGATAGCGAGCGATCATGGCGGCGATCATCTCTGCCGTGACGAACGGCATGTCGGCCAGCAGCACCATGGCGGCCTTCGTCTTGAGCCCGCGCACGCCCATGACGCCGGCCTTGAGAGAGGAGTTGATCCCCTGCTCGTAGAGCGGATTGAGGGCCCACTCACAGGGCAGATCCTCGATCTCCCGCCAGGCCTTTTCCGATTCGTGGCCGAGGACCACGATCAAGGGCGAGAGGCCGCCGGCCAGGGCCCGCCGGACGGCCCGGCGCAGCACGCTCTCCCCGTCGATCTCGAAGAGCATCTTGTTGCGCCCCATGCGGCTGGAGGTGCCGGCGGCGAGCAGGATGCCCGCGACGGGGCCTTCGCGGTCAGACGGCATGGATCGCCTCCTTGCGCTCGGCCAAATGGCGCGGTTCGCGCCCGGCGACGAAGGCGAGGAGCTCGGCGACGATGGCGAGCGCCACCTGCCGGGGGCCGTCGGCGCCGAGGTCGAGCCCCACCGGACCGTAGACCCGCTCGTCCTCCGGCCTTCCGATCTCCCGCAGGATGCTCTCGGTCCGTGCGCGGGGCCCCAGCATCCCCACATAGGGAACTCCCGCCGTGAGGAACCGCCGTGCCCATTCGCGATCGATCGCCAGCGAGTGGGCCTTCACCACCGCCAGCGAGCGGGCAGCGGGGGGCAGGTCGATTTCCTGATCGCCGGGACGCGCCAGCACCAGCCGGGCGGCCTGCGGGAACTGCTCCGGGGTCAGCAGGGCCGGGCGGTGATCGAGGACGGTGACGCGGAAGCCGGCGTCCGCGGCGTAGGCCACCAGCGGCCGGGCGTCGTCCCCGGCGCCGGCCACGAGGAGATGGGGGGGAGGCGGCAGCACCTCGAAGAACACCCTGCGCTCCGCCAGAGTCTGCACCACCGAACGGCCAGCCGGTACCAGGCCGCGACCATGACTGGCGGCAAGCGCGTCGAGGTCCGGGGAACCCAGGGAGCCGTGGACGGCCCCGTCCGGCGCCACGATCAGCATCGAGCCAAGACCTTCGCCGTCCACCACCGTGGCGGCCACGAACGGCGCATCGCCGGCGAGGAGCCCGCGAAGGCCATCCGCCAGGTCCGCCAGCGGCCCCTCGGTGGCCGGCTGCACGAAGACGTCCACCAGGCCGTTGCACCCCAGTCCGAGACCCCAGACCATGTCCTCGTCATCGCCGGTGCTGTAGTGCCGCAGACTGGGCGTCCCCATCTCCAAGACCCGTTTGGCGATCTCGCGCACGTCGGCCTCCAGACAGCCGCCGCTGACGCTGCCCAGGGTCTCTCCGGTCTCTTCGATGAGGAACTTGGCTCCCGGCCGGCGATAGGCCGAACCGACGATGTGCACGACCGTAGCGAGCGCGGCCCGCCGCCCGGCCGCCTTCAAATCGGCGAGCCGCGAGAGGATCTCCGCGGTTTCTTTCCAGTGGTTCATGCCCGCCCCCGAATACTGGACGCGTCAACAATACCTCCTGGAGAGGACAGGATTCAAGCCGCGGCAGTCATCAGGTGAGGTCGTCCGCGGGTAGAGGCACGCTCGGGTACGGCTCGACCGCCAAGAGCCCCAAGCCCGAGGCACGTCCAGGCACGCGGATTGCTCCTTCTATTTACGGTGCAGGAGTGCTTCCTGCCCAGAAGTTGAAGCAAAGGAGTTGCCCATGATTTCGAGAACCGTCACTCTGCCCCAGTTGGGGATGATCGCTGGAACCCGTGCGGCCCTAGGCGCGGGAATCGGACTTCTGCTGAGTGAGCGAATCGACCGCAAGCCGCGGCGAGCAGTCGGCTGGACCCTGCTCACCGTAGGGCGTTGACCACTCTCCCACTCATCGCCGGGGTGCTCCACGGCAAACCGCCATCGGAAGCTACACAATGATATGAGCTTCATGATGCCAGCGCCCGCCCCAGCGCCTCCAGGCTTTCCAGATTGTGCACCGGCCGGTGCTCGTCGACGTGGGGAAGGAGCGCTTTCACTCCCTGAGCGCGCGGCTGGAATCCCTCCCAGCGCAGGAGCGGATTGAGCCAGATCAGCCGCCGGCAAGACCGGTGGAGGCGGTCGGCTTCGGCTTCGAGACCCGGCTCGGGGTCGCGGTCGAGCCCGTCGGTGACCAGCAGCACCACAGCCCCTTGCCCCAGGACGCGCCGAGACCAGGTGCGGTTGAAGTCGTGCAGACAGGCTCGCAGTCGGGTCCCTCCCGCCCAGTCCTGGACCTCCCGGCCGCAGCGGGCGAGCGCCTCGTCCACGTCACGGCGGCGGAGGATGCGCGTCACGTTGGTCAGCCGGGTGGCGAACAGGAAGGCATGGACGCGGGTGCGGACGCTGAGGAGAGCGTGCACGAAGTGCAGCAGCATCTCCGAATACCGCCCCATCGATCCCGAGATGTCGCAGAGGACGACGACCGGCGGCGGCAGGAGGATCCGGGAACGGAAACGCAAGGGTGCCAGGTCACCGAAGGTCTTACGGCTCTCCCGCACGGTACGCGCGAGGTCGATCCGCTCGCCATGAGGATCGGGGGAGAACCGCCGGGTACGGACCGGCCGGAGCGCCACCACCATGCGGGCGACGATCCGTCGGGCCTGAGCGAGCTCGCCGGCGCTCATCTGATCGAAGTCGCGCGTGCGCAGGACCTCGTCGGCCGAGAAGGTGAGCGCGGCGTCGAACTCGATCTTCTCCGGTGGTGCCTTGCCCGAGGGAGCCGGCGGATGCCAGGCCTCGGCGATCCGGCGAGAGACGGTGGAGGCAGGCGGCACCCGGACGTGCGGTAGCATCTGAGCCAGTGCGGCCTCGGCGCCGAACGGATCGCGCCAGAACAGCCGGAACGCCTGATCGAAGAGGTCGAAGTCCTCCGGACGCCGGACCAGAGCCGCGTGGAGCGCCCAGTACAGCTCCTCGCGATGGAGCACGTCCACGGTGGAGGCAGCGGCAAGGGCGTCGAGAGCGCTCGCCGGACCCAGGCGGAGGCCGGCGCCGCGCAGGAGGCGGGTGAAGTGGAGGACGTTTTCCGCCAGCTTCGAGGTCATCACGGAACTGGTCGTCCGCAACGCCTCGTCAAGCGACTTCCTGCATAGGGCGGACACGGGGGGCAGGAAGGGCTCGTCCCTCGGCCTCAAAGTGGCGGATCACGTCCTCTACGACCTCGTGAAGCTCCGCATACAGCCTCACCGGGTCATCTCCATGGATTCCCGTAATCAGATCGGGACATTTTCCGAGGTAGGTCGAATCCTCATCGCTCCATTCGACCCACTTATGGTATCGGTCGCTCAACTTCATTCTTGGGCCTCCTCGATCGCTCTCCTGACTTGCTTCTCCTGGTAGGGCTTCGCATCGTCGCCAGGGCTTCCGCTGAGGGTGACTGCGCCTCCATATCGAACGTGCGTGAACTTGCGGTGGGATCCCTTTCCCCCGCCAGAAATCTCGTAGAACTTGGCATCGAGCAGATCGCGAACCAGTTCCCGGACTTTTCTCGGCATGGTTCTCCCGATCTGGCTCGACCTATTATAGTTCGCTTGTCACGGCTTCTCGGCCAGCATCGCGCTCACCGGCGCTCCCGCCATCTTCGCGATGTCGTCCTGGTACTTGAGGAGCACGCCCAGGGTCGAATTCACAGTCGTGGCATCGAGGGCCACCTGGTCGAGGGCGATGAGGGCCCGCGCCCAGTCGATGGTCTCAGCCACGCCCGGCAGCTTGAAGAGGTCGGCCGTGCGCAGTTGCTGCACGAAGCGTACGATCTGCCCGGCGAGCGCCTCGGCCAACTCGGGAGCGCGCAGGCGGAGGATTTCGAGCTCGCGGGCCGCGTCCGGATAACCGATCCAGTGATAGAGACAGCGCCGCTTGAGTGCGTCGTGGATCTCGCGGGTGCGGTTGGAGGTGAGGATCACGATGGGCGGCGACGGCGCGCGCACCGTGCCCATCTCCGGGATGGTCACCTGGAAATCGCTCAGGATCTCCAGCAGAAACGCCTCGAACGGCTCGTCGGTGCGGTCGATCTCGTCGATGAGGAGCACTGGAGGGCCTACGAGGTCGGGTTCCAGGGCCAGCAGGAGCGGACGCTTGAGCAGGAAGCGCTCGTCGAAGATCTCGTGGGCGAGGCGCTGGCGGTCGTCCCTCCCTTCGAGCTCCGCCAGCCGGATCTCCAGCATCTGACGGGGGTAGTTCCACTCGTAGAGCGCCGCCGCTGCGTCCAGCCCCTCGTAGCACTGGAGGCGGATCAGCCGCCGGCTCAAAGTCTCGGCAAGGACCTTGGCGATCTCGGTCTTCCCCACCCCCGCCTCGCCTTCGAGGAGGAGCGGACGGCCCAGCTTGAGCGCGAGGAAAACCGCGGTGGCGAGGCTCGCGTCGGCGACGTAACGTCCCGACGCGAGCAGCCCCCGGGTCTCCTCGACGTTGCGCGGCAGGTCCAACGGCTTGACCAAACTATTGGCAGGCCTGGACGGCGCGCTTGGCCATCACCGTCACGAGATGGGCCCGATATTCCGGGCTCGCCTCCCCGCCCGACCGCAGGTCCCCGGGATCGACGACCCCGGAACCGACGGCATCGGGCGAGAATTTCGCGGCGAGCGCCGACTCCAGCGCCGGCACCCGGAACGCCTTCGCGCCGGCCCCGGTCACCGCGACGCGCACTCCGCCGCCGGTCTTCGCCACCATCACCCCTACCACGGCGTACTTCGACGCCGGATGGGGAAACTTGGCGTAGGCCGAGCACTCCGGCACCGGGAAGCGCACCGCGGTGATGATCTCGTCCGGCTCCAGGGCGGTCTGGAAGAAGCCCTGGAAGAAGTCGTCGGCCGCGATCTGCCGGCGATCGGTGACGATGGTGGCGCCCAAGGCCAGCACCGCTGCAGGATAGTCGGCGGCTGGATCGGCGTGCGCGACCGAGCCGCCGATCGTCCCCCGGTTGCGAACCTGCGCGTCACCGATCCCGTCGGCGAGGCCGGCGAGCCCCGGGATGCGCTGGCGCACCTCGGGGGACGAGCTGACCTCGTCGTGGGTGACGAGCGCGCCGATCACCAGGTCGTTGCCCTCGGAGCGGATCTCCTTCAGGCCGGGGAGACCGGCGAGCGACACCAGGTCCGAGGGCTGCGCCAGGTCGAGCTTCATCACGGGCAGGAGGCTCTGCCCTCCCGCGAGAAGCTTGGCCGCCTCGTTGGCCCGCAACAGGGCGACCGCGTCGGACACCGACTGCGGACGGTGGAACTCGAAGCTCCTCATGAGGCACCTCCCGCCGCGCGGATCGCCCGCCAGACCTTCTCCGGGGTCGCCGGCATGCTGATGTCCGTGACGCCGAGGGGAGCCAGGGCGTCGAGCACGGCGTTGATCACCGCGGGGGGGATGCCGATCGCCCCCACCTCACCCACGCCCTTGATGCCCGTCGGATTGTGCGTACACGCAGTGACGTGATTGCCCACCTTGAAGGAGGGGAGGTCCGCCGCGCGCGGCATGCAGTAGCTCATGAAGGAGCCCGAGGCGAGCTGGCCGTCCTCGTCGTAGACGCACTCTTCGAGCAGCGCCTGGCCGATGCCGTGCGCCAAGCCGCCGTGCGCCTGCCCGTCGACGATCATCGGGTTGATAATCACGCCCACGTCGTCGGCGATGGCCACGTCCACCACCTCGACGACGCCGGTCTCCGGATCGACCTCCACCTCCACCAGATGGCAGCCGCCGGGGAAGGTGAAGTTCTTGGGATCGTAGAAGGCCGAGTCCTCGAGCCCCGGCTCCACCGTCTCGATCGGGTAGTTGTGGGGGACGTAGGCGGTGAAGGCGATCTCGCCGAACGTCTTCTCGCGGTCCGTGCCGGCGACGCGGTACTTGCCGTCCGCAAACTCGATGTCCGCGACGCTCGCCTCCAGGAGGTGAGCGGCGATCTTCTTCCCCTTGTCCACGATCTTGTCCATCGCCTTGACGATGGCCGAGCCGCCCACGGCCGCGGAGCGCGAGCCGTAGGTCCCCATGCCGAACGGGATGCGGTCGGTGTCGCCGTGGACGATCTCGATGTTCTCGATCGGAATGCCCAGCCGCTCATTGACGAGTTGGGCGAAGGTGGTCTCGTGCCCCTGCCCGTGGCTGTGCGTGCCGGTGAATACGGTGACGCTCCCGGTCGGGTGGACGCGCACCGTCGCCGCCTCGTAGAGGCCGGCGCCAGCGCCGAGGGCGCCCACCAGGGCGGACGGCGCGATGCCGCACGCCTCGATGTAGGTCGAGACCCCGAAACCGCGCAGCTTGCCCCGCTTCTCCGACGCGGCCTTGCGCTCCGGGTACTTGTCATAGTCGATCGACTTGAGGGCGAGGTCGAGCGTCGCGGGGTAATCGCCGATGTCGTACTGGAGGGCGACCGGCGTCTGGTAGGGGAACTGGTCCGGCTGGATCAGGTTTCGCCGCCGGATCTCCACCCGGTCGATCCCCAGCTCGCGGGCCGCCTTATCCACCAGGCGCTCCAGCAGGTAGGTGGCCTCCGGACGGCCGGCGCCGCGTACCGCGTCCACCGGCACGGTGTGGGTGAAGATCGCCTTCACCTCCGCGTAGATGGCGGGGATGACGTAGGGCCCGGAGAGGAGCGTGGCATGGAGATAGGTCGGGATGGCCGGCGCGAACGTCGAAAGGTAGGCCCCCATGTTGGCGAGGGTGCGCACGCGCAGGCCACGGAACTTGCCGTCCGCGTTGACGGCCAGCTCGGCGTGGGTCACATGGTCCCGGCCGTGAGCATCGGAGAGGAAGGCCTCGCTGCGGCTGGAGGTCCATTTCACGGGCCGGCCGATCCGCCGGGACGCCCAGAGGACCAGGAGCTCTTCCGCATAATGGAAGATCTTCGAGCCGAAGCCGCCGCCGACGTCCGGCGCCACCACGCGCAGCTTGTGCTCCGGCACCTTGAGGGTGAACGCGCCGAGCAGCAGGCGGGTCAGGTGGGGGTTCTGCGACGTGGTGTAGAGGGTGTAGCGGTCCTCGACGCCGTCGTAGGAGCCGTTGGCAGCCCGGGGCTCGATGGCGTTGGGGGCGACCCGGTTGTTGGTGAGGTCGAGCGAGACCACGCGGTCGGCCTTGGCGAACTCGGCCTCGGTGGCTGCGGCGTCGCCCAGATGCCAGTCGAAGCAGACGTTGCCGGGCGCCTCGTCCCAGACCTTGGGGGCCCTGTCGGCGACCGCAGCGTTCAGGTGGGCGACAGCCGGCAGGGGCTCGTAGTCGACCTGGACGAGCTGGGCCGCATCCTGGGCCTGGGCCCGGGTCTCGGCGATCACCATGGCGACCGGATCGCCGGTGTGGCGGGCCGTCCCTTTCACCAGGGCCGGGTGGGGCGGCGCGACCATCTTCGAGCCGTCCTTGTTGGTGATCACCCAGCCGCAGGGGATGCCGCCGAGGTCGTCGACGGCCGCATCCTCGCCGGTCAGCACGGCGAGCACGCCCGGCGCCGCGAGGGCCTGGCTGGCGTCGATCGAGCGGATCTTCGCGTGGGCGTGCGGCGAGCGCACGAACACGGCGTGGGTCTGTCCGGGCAGCGTGACGTCATCGGTGTACCGCCCCTTGCCCATGAGGAAGCGGCGGTCTTCCTTGCGGAGGACGGAGGCGCCCATTCCGGAATCGCTCACTGGGCACCTCCCTGCATCGATTCGGCGGCCGTGAGCACGGCCTTGACGATGTTGTGGTAGCCGGTGCAGCGGCAGAGGTTCCCCTCCAGGCCGTGCCGCACCTCCTCCTCGGTCGGATTCGGGTTGCGCTGCACGAGCTCCGCGGCGCGCATCACCATGCCGGGCGTGCAGAAGCCGCACTGCAGGCCGTGACAGGTGTGGAAGGCCTCCTGCATCGGATGCAGCTTGCCGTTGCTCGCCAGCCCCTCGATGGTGGTCACCGCCCTGCCGTCGGCCTCGACCGCCAGCATGGCGCAGCTCTTGACCGACTTGCCGTCCACCCAGACGGTGCAGGCGCCGCACTGGCTGGTGTCGCACCCCACATGGGTGCCGGTGAGACGCAGGTGCTCGCGCAGCAACTCCACGAGCAGCGTGCGCGGCTCCACGTCGACGGCGTGGCTCTTCTCATTGACTTTCAGCGTGATCGTGGCCATAAACCTCCCTCTTCCCAGAGAGCTTGCCTACAGGCCGGAGGATGTGTAGACGGGAGGATCTTAAGCCTGGGAACCGGGCGGTGCAAGACTTGGCCGCCAGGGCTGTTTTTTGAACTCCGGATCCGAGTTCGCGGGACACACCAACCTGACAGAGCCTGTACCATAAGGTCCATTGGACCACTCCGGAAGGGAGATTCGACCTCATGACCACTCGCCGCCTCGGCTTCGCGCTCGCCTTTGCCCTCTTCCTGCCGTCCCTGCCGGCAGCCGCCACCTGCGGCGGCGGTGGTGGCGGGGGCCTCGGCGGCGCGGTGCCGGACCTGGGCGGGGAGCCCCTCGTCTACCGGGTGGCGTGGAAGGTCCTGAAACCGGGCGCCGAGAAGCCCCGGACACCGCTCGCCGTCTACTGGTTCCCGGCCTCGCCTGCCGAGGAGCGGAGCTCTCCTCTGCAGACGTCACGTCCTCTGGCGCTCGCCAGCGGCCGCTGCGTGGCGATGTCCCTCGTGACTCCCGACAACCAGGCGCTGCGCGAGACGTTCAAAGTCCCCGCCGGTGCGCCGTTCGTCGTCCTCGCCGACCCCGACGGCACCCCCATCGGGCGGGTGACCGCCAGCGACGGCCAGCTCGACGTCCACGCCGTGGAGAGACTCGTCTCGACGACGATCGACGAGCGGGAAGCCAGCCTGCGGGCCCTCCTCGATCGGGCTGAGACCAAGGGGGAGACCGACCACGACGGCGCCATCGCCGACTACCGGCGGGTCTGGGACCAGCGGTGCCTCTTCCCGAGCCTCGGCCGCAAAGCCGCCAAGGCCCTGAAGAAGCTCGGAGTTACGATCGACGAGGCCGCTCTCCATCTGCTCGGCCCGGACGGGCTCGCCGATCCGGACGTGCGGGGGCGCAACACTGCGGTCGAGGCCACCCTGCGGCAGGGTCTCGACGCCGAGATCGCGGCCCGCTACCGCGACGCCGAGCGCCTGTACACCAGGGCGGTCGAGCTCGATCCCGCGGACTTCACGGCATTGCGGTACCTGGGGGAGCTGTACCGGCATCAGACTGGCGAATGGGGCAAGGCGAAAGCTGTCTTCGGGCGCGTGCTGGCCATGCCCGCGGACCCGATCTCCCGCGCCGTGGCCCTGCACGGCCTCGGCAAGATGACGATCCACGGCGGCCGTTTCGCCGACGGGCTGGACCTGTTCGAGAGATCGCTCGCCGCCTACCCGCTGCCGATCACCTATCGCAACCTGGCCGTCTACTGGTTCTCCGAGAAGCAGGCGGAAAAAGCGGCCGGCTACATGCGCCAGGCCCTGGCGCTCGCTCCGGACGACCGCTACAACCAGATCTTCGCCGCCGTCTACCTCGCCGCGGCCGGCCACAAGGACGAGGCCGTCCGGGTGGCCAGCGCCAATCAGGATGTATTGGAGGCGAGCTACAACCTCGCGGCCATCTGGGCCCAGGCCGGAGACCGCAAGAAGGCCATGGAGCTCCTACGCCGGCATTTCTACCAATACGAGCGCTTCGACGCCGTGCGGTCGATGGAGATGCAGGAAGCGCGCGACGACTACATGTTCGTGAGCCTCCATCAGGACCCGGAGTTCGTCGCGCTGACCCGGCTGGCCGACGGGCACTCGATGTAGGAACCAGGATTTACGCGAGATCCTCTGCCGGCGGCGGCACCGTGGGATAGGGATCGATCGTCCTCCCCTCCAGGGCTCCCATGGCGGCGATGAAAAGATGGGGGAAGGAGAGGGGAACGGTTTGGCAGAGCCGCAGGATCCGCCGGCGCAAGGCCGTGGCCTGCTCGCCCGGTCCTGCGGCCATCCGGTAGAGCTCCCGCCAGGCTTCCAGCTCTCCACGGTCGAGGAGCTGAGCAAGCACCTCGTCGCTTTCCAACTTGAGGCCGGAACGGTTCCAGAGTGCCTGGGAGCGTGAGAGGTCGAAGCGGCTCATCCTTCCCTGCCTCTCCCGTTCAGCAGCAGGTCGGCCAGGATTCGCGCCCAGGACCGCCCACGAGCCACCACGTACTCCCAGTCGTTCCAGGGTGGCCGGAGTCCACGATAGCTCGTCAGATCGATCTCCGCCACATCGACGGGCTGGGCGGATCCCAGCCTTTCGACGACTTCAGCCAGGACCGAGGCTCCACCCGGCTGGGGATAGAGATCGTCGAGCTGGCTCAGGGCCTCCCGAGCTCCTTGTTCACCGAGACGCTCGAAGAGCACCACCGCATCGAGATAATCCCGGGTGGTAAAGCGGGTGGCGAGCAGCCAGGACTTGATACGCGCCATCTCGGCGAGAGTGGGCACCCGCAGTCCGTCGATCATCTCGGTCTCCAGGGGCTTCACCCGGCGCAGCTGGCGGATTCCGGTCAGAATGCCGTCCAGTTTTCCGAGGATCAGGACCGGCCGCCGGACTCGCGAGGTCTGCCATCCGGCGGCGGTTTCCAGATCGCTCAGTACTTCGTCGAACCGTTCCTTCAGGTCGGCGACGACGTGGTCGCCATCCATGCTGACGCGATGGCCGGCGTGCAGCGCCGCGGCGGTCCCCCCCACCAGAACGGAACCTTCCACCAGCGCCTGGAGATGACGCTCGGCGGCCAACAGGCGCTCCCACTCCGAATCGGTCTCTTCGGTCACGCCTCAAGCATACCGCGCCCACCTCCTCGACTTAGTATCCTTCCCCACCCAGCGCGACCTTGCCCCGGAAGGAGCGGTACAGGAAGGTGAAGTAACCGATCGCCAGGACGATGCCGAGGCCCCACCAGATCAGGCCCACACTCAGGCTGTAGGCGCCCGTCTTGGCGTTGTGGACCGTCAGGCTGAAGGACGGATCCGTGCTGGCAGGCAGCAGGGTGGGATAGAGCGCGAAAGCCGCACCCCCCAGCATGCCGACGATGTAGAAAGTCGAGGCGAGGAACGCCGCCCGGTCCTGTCCCCGGCCCCGGTAGAGCGGCATGGCAGCCAGCGATGTCGCCACCAGCAGGGGGATGAACCACCCCCATGGACGCTCCCGGAAGTTGTCGAGCACCCCGGGGCGGATCGACAGCGTCGTCACCAGGCTCACGACCGTCAGCAGCACGAGCGCCAGCCACCCCCGCGCGGCAAAGCGCCGGGCGCGGGTCTGCACGTCGCCCTCTGTCTTCACCACCAGATAGTGGGCGCCATGCACCGCCAGAGTGACCAGGGCCAGCAGCCCAGTCAGCACCGTATACCAGTCCAGCACGCCCGGATGGGGGCCGACTCGGAAGTCCGTCCACAAAGGCTCGAAGAAGTAGCCGTCCGGGCCCAGCGGCACGCCGCGGACGACGTTGCCCACCGCTGCTCCGAAGAAGACCGCCAGCAGGAGGCTGGCGAACGAGAAGACGAAATCGAACAGCGTCCAGGCCAGCGGGTCATCCACGTGCGCCCTCAGCTCGACGCCGATCCCTCGCAGCATGAGCAGCCAGAGCACGATCATCAACGGCAGGTAGAAGCCGCTGAAGCTCGACGCATAGAGCAGGGGAAAGGCGAAATACAGGGCACCGCCCGCCGCCAACAGCCAGACCTCGTTGCCGTCCCACACCGGCCCGATGGTGCGCAGCACCAGGCTTCGCTCCTCCGGGGTCTTGGCCACCCACGGCGAGACGGCGCCCACCCCGAGGTCGAAGCCGTCCAGCACCGCATAGGCCGTGAGCATCAAAGCGACGAGGACGAACCAGACGGTCTCCATGGCGAAGCCCCCCTCAAGGCCTGGCGGCCTCCTCCGCATTCAGGAGCGCGGGGCCGTGCCCCAACTCCTTCCAGATCAGGAGCAGGAACAAGATGCTGAGCAGGCTGTACATCCCCATGAAGCCCAGCAACGTGAACAGCCCGTTGCCCGCCGACACGTTGGACGAGAAGCCGTGCGCGGTCCGCATCAGCCCGTGCACCACCCAGGGCTGCCGGCCGATCTCGGCAGTCATCCATCCGGCGGTGTTGGCGACGTAGGGGAACGGGAAGCTCAACATCAGGATCCACAGCATCCAGCGGGACGTGTAGAGACGGCGCCGCCAGAGCAGCCAGGCCGCGGTGGCGGCGATCAGGAGGAAGATCGTCCCCAGCCCCACCATGATGTGGTAGCTGTAGTAGAGCAACGCGATGTTGTCCGGCCACTGGTCGCGCGGGAACTCGTTCAGCCCTTTCACCACCGCCTCCCAGCGGCGGTGGGTGAGAAAGCTGAGCGCTCCAGGGACGTAGATGGGGTTGTCGAGCTGCTGCCGGTCGACGTCCGGCTGGCCGACGAGGACGACGGCGGCCCCCGATTCCGTGTGGAAGAGCCCCTCCATCGCCGCCAGCGTGGCCGGCTGGTATTCGGTCACCAACCGGCCGTGCTGATCGCCCGTGGGCCACAACTGCAGAAACGAGGCGAGCGCCGCGACGGCGACGCCGGTGCGCAGGAACAGGCGGCCGTACTCCTCCTGGCGCCGGGAGAGCAGGTAGAAGGCCCCCACCGCCGCCATGGCGAAGGCGCCGGTGATCACCGCCCCGCCCATGTTGTGGAGGTATTGCCAGAGGGCCCATTCGTTGAACAGCAGCGCCCAGAAGCTGTCGAGGTGCGCCGTGCCGTCCGGCCCGATCTGATAGCCCACCGGATGCTGCATCCAGGCGTCGGTGACGATGATGAAGAAGCCCGACAGCCAGGAGCCGGCGAAGACCATGAAGGCCGCCAGCCAGTGGACCTTCTGGCCGAAATGCTTCTCGCCGAAGAGGAACAGCCCGAGGAAGGAGGACTCCAGGAAGAAGGCGAAGACCCCTTCCATGGCCAGTGCGGTGGCGATGACGCCGCCCGAATACTGGGCGAATTTCGCCCAGTTCGTGCCGAACTGGAACTCCATGGGGATGCCGGTGATGACGCCGAAGAAGAAGTTGATGGCGAAGATCTTCGCCCAGAAGCGGGCGGCCCGGTTGTATCGCTCGTCCTGCTTCCAGAGCGCCAGCGTCTTGAACAGGACGATGAGCGGGGCCAGCCCCATCGTCAGTTGTGGAAAGAGATAGTGATAGGTGATGGTGAAGCCAAAGTGCAGGCGGTGCAGCGCGAGCGCGCTCTCCATAGCGCCCCAATGCTATCACCCTTCGCTATCACCCTTCTTCAGGGCCCGACGCGGCACGATAGAATGCACCGCGCATGAGCTCGGACACGAATCGTTACGACGCCCTCATCATCGGCGGCGGCCCCGCCGGATCGACCGCCGCCCTGGTGATGGCCCGGGCCGGCCTGCGGGTGCGGCTGGTGGAACGGACGTCGTTCCCGCGCTTCCACATCGGCGAATCCCTGCTGCCGCGCAACTTTGAGCTGTTCCGCGAGCTCGGACTGCTGGACGTGCTCGCAGGGATTCCCAAGGTGGACAAGTACGGGGCGGAGTTCATCCTGGGGAGCGGCGGCGAGCCCTCGCTCTTCCCCTTCGGCATGAGCCTGATCCCCGGCGAGCTCATGTCCTACAACCTCGAGCGCGCCCCCTTCGACGCCCGGCTGCTCGCGACCGCCGCCCAGGCCGGCGCGGAGATCCACGAGGGGGTCGCGGTGCGCAAGATCCTGCGCCTGGAGGACGGGAACGTCGAGGTGGCCACGGACGAAGGGACCGTCGCCGCTCGTTTCCTCGTCGACGCCAGCGGCCAGTCGACCCTGCTCGGCAAGCATCTGAACATCCGCCGCGTCCTCCCCCACCTCAAGAAGATCGCCTACTTCGGGCACTTCGAGAACGTCTGGCGCCGGCCCGGCCCCGAGGGGGGGTACATCGTGATCGTGGTCTGCGAGGAGGGGTGGTTCTGGATGATCCCCCTGGACGAGACCCGCACCAGCATCGGCCTGGTCATGCACGAGCCCGTGGCGCGCAAGGTGGGGCTCCCCACCGACCAGATGCTCGCCTGGGGGATCTCCCGTTGCCCGGAGGTCCGCCAGCGCACCGCCGGCGCCACCTTCCCGGCGGAGACCCACGTGCTGGCCGACTTCAGCTATCGCTGCGCCCCCTACGCGGGCCCCGGCTACTTCCTGGCCGGCGACGCCGCCACCTTCATCGATCCCATCTTCTCCACGGGCGTCTGCATGGGGATGATGAGCGGCGCCGAGGCGGGACGGGCGATCCTCGCCGCCGTGCAACGGGGAGAAGACCTGGCGTCCCTGCGACGGCGCTACATCCGTTTCATCAAAGGGAGCTCGTCGACCTTCTTCCGCCTGGTCGAGATGTATTACGACCACTCGTTCCGGGAGCTCTTCTTGAACGGCCAGGGGCCGCTCCAGGTACACCGGGCCGCGATGGCGATCCTCGCCGGCCACGTCTTCCCGCGCCCCCCCTTCGCCCTGCGCTGGCGCTTCGCCCTGCTGGACCTCTTGACCCGCATCAACCGCTTCGTCCCCCTGGTCCCCCGGCGCGAGCGGTTCTCCCTGCTCACTGAAGAATGAAGAAGACCGCGGCTGAGTGCCAGCCGCGGCCTTGCATCGTCAGCGTCGGAGCGCTCTTACTTGGGGGTCATGTCCAACTTGAAGTTCATGTACTTCCAGCCCACCGTCGCCTCTTCCGGATGGTGCTGGTTGAGGTAGTTGCCGAACTCGTCGCTGGAGATCATGCCCGCGAGGTTTCCCGTGCCGAACCGCCGGAAGACCAGCGTCTGGTTGTTCCCCGGCTGAGAATTGATGCCGAAGCTCGAGACCGTCTGGCCGTTGAGCTGCAACTGCATGGTGGCCCTCTTGCCGGCCGCGTCGTAGGTGTAGATCACATGGTACGTCTGCCCCTGCACCATCTGGTAGGCGGACTTGCCGTTGGTGTTCGTGCCCGCCGGCATGCTGACGTTCTGCATGATCTTGAGCAGGCTCTTGTTGGGGCCGAGCGCGTTGACGTTGCCGATGACGCCGCTGCGGTAGCGGTCGAGGAAGAAATAGCCCAGGTTGTGGATGCCCGAGCGGTCCCGGGAGCTCCAGGGCCCCACGTAGACGTCCCATTCGTACACCGCTTTCGCGATGCGGAGATCCTCGGTGGCCTTGAGGCAGAGGATGCCCTTGGGATTCGCTTTGGTCGCCTCGTGGAAGACCCCCTGCTGCGCCGTGGCGTAGTGGCCGTTGGGCTGCCTGAGCACCGTCAGGAAGAAGGTGCAGGCGCCATTGGGACCGATCCCCTTGGCGATGATCGGAGCCCTGCCGCTCCCGTCCGCGGCCACGGCCAACGGATAGAAGCTCTGGTCGCAGGAGACGCTGACCGCGCCGACCCGGGCGTAGCCGACCGCGGCCAGCGCGTTCCGGCGGGTGAGCGACATCGGCTCGACGTCGAACTGGATCTCGCCCAGGCGGCTGCCGTCCGGCCGGGAGAGCGTGGCCTTGCAGGAGGCCGTCTGCTCCGCCAGGTTGGCGGCGCCGACCATCAGCGACTTCATCGCCCGCGGGCGCGGCAGGTCTCCGAGCGGGACGTCGAGCCCCGCCGGATAGGTCTCCTCTTCCGTGAACGCCGACACTTCGGTGCCGTCCTCGCCGCGGCCCAGCAGGGCCCTGACGTTGTAGATCGAGTCGGCATCGACCGCGACCAGGCCCACTCGCCCGGCAGGGATCTCTCGTTCCACCCCCTCCGCGTTGGCGACCCACACCTTGGTGGCGAGGACGCTACCGTCCGCGGCGGTGGCTCCCAGAACCGGCACAAAGATTCTTTCGGCGGTGGCCGGAGCGGCCAGGGTGAGCGCGCAGAGCGCAACGTGGATGAATCCCTTCTTCATCGGTGCGAACCTCCCTCTACGGTTTGAAGCGTAACTACGGACCTGAACCTGGGCCTATCATAAAGCCTGTCGGATGGCGTTGCAACATGTTTTTGTGCAAAACGCCCGTTTTTCAGCGCCGATTGTAGGGAAGGGGCACCTGACCTACTTGTACACCTCGACATGCACGTTGGAGTACTTCCATTTGTAAGACGGCACCTCGCCATCCACCAGACCTGGATAGAAACCCATGTCGACCAGGATGTCGCGACCCGCCTTCACCAGATACGACTTCACGTTCGGCCGGCTCTTGAGGACGACCTCGACCTTCCCCGTCTCCACGTCGGTGACCGTCACCGTGTACTTGCCGTGCGCCATGTCGTAGTCGTTGTCGACGTGGTAGGTGTGGCCGATCTGGGCCGTGAACGGCTTCATGACCTTGATCTTCTGGGGGTGCTTGAGGCCGATGCCGTGGCGGGCGAACGCCTCGTTCTTGTTGGGTCCGAGGAAGTAGAGCAGCCCTGGCATGTCGATGTTCTTGTCGACCACGAACCAGTAGATGAGGTGCTTGCCGCTCGGATCCTGGGGGTACCAGTCGTCGACGGTGACGTCGATCGTCAGGCGGAACCGCTTGGCGGTGCCGGCCGGCGCAGGGAAGCTCACCCGGCCCACCGGCGTTCCCGGCGGGGGCTCGGGGACGTGGACGACGCCCGGAGCATCGAAGCAGGCCGCGCGGTCGGGGCAGGGCACGTCCTCCTTCGCCAACGCCGGGGCCTCGGCGCTCGCCTCGGGCGTCACCACGTCGAACCGGCCAGTGTCGCCGTCGGCCAGCAGGGCGTACGCGTAGAAGGCCCGTTTGCAGGAAACTGTCGCCCGCGTCTCGGTGAGGAGGCTCACCCGGCCCTTGAAGGCGTCGAGGTACGGCCGCGTCTCCCCGGGCCGCAGCGTCATCGACACCACGGGGCCGAGGCTGGCGCCATCCGCGGTGGCCAAGGCGAGCGTGCAGCGGTTCGTGGCCTGCGCCCGGTTGACGAGCGCCAGGTTGGCCGCCACCGAGTCCGAGGCGAAGAGCCCGCGAAGGGCCAAGGTCTGGCCTCTCTGGAAGGTGGTCTCCTCGTTGATCACGGGCGCCGCGGCGGCCAGCGCCTTGACTGCGGCCTCGGGAGTCATCGAAAACGGCCGGTCGACGGCCGCGGCCTGCGCGACACCGGCCGTGCAGAGAGCGAGAAGGAGGCTGTGAAGGACAGTCCGGGCCATGGGGTCTCCTGGAGGTAATGTCCGGCGGATACTAGCACACGCCCGGGCGGCAATGCCCGACCGGCCGGCACCCTACCGCCTCGCCACCTCCCGGATGAAGCCGGCGACGTCGGCCTTGAGCTTGCGGTGATCCTCGGGGCGCGTGTACACCATGTGGCCGCACTCGTAGTAGCCGAAGCGGACGCGCGGCCGGTCCGCTGGCGGCAGGCCCATGTGGGCAACGGCGTAATCCCCGTCGAAGAACGGCGTCGCGAGGTCGTAGTAGCCGCTGGCGATGAAGACCTTCATGTCCGGGTTCTTCATCATCGTCTGGCGCAGGACCTCGGCGAGATCGGCGTAGCGGTTCTCGTGGTTGGGGAAGTGCCAGGGAAAAACCTTGTCGTTGAGGCGCTCGTAGACCAGCTCGTCCTCCCGGTAGCCGAGCTCGCGGCGCAGATAATCCACCGTCGCCTCGGCGAACGGCGCGTCGTACCGCGTCAGGCTGGGATCGAACTCGCCGATCTCCCCCACCGCGTCCAGATCGGTGGTGGTGAACCGCGCATCGATCCGCCCGATCGTCTGGCGCCGGTCGCGCAGCAGCTCCTTGCAGAAGCGGGCGTGCTCGACACGCAGGTTGGAGCGCTCGACGTAGTCTACGGAGAGGCCCGTATAGCGGGCGAGCTTCTCAGCTATGGCGCGCCGCCTCCCGGCCGGCAGCCAGTCCCCCTGGAGCAGCGCCGGACCGTATTCGTCGAGGGCGAACCGCTTCACCTCTTCCAGGGTCTGGCGCAGGTCGCCCGCCAGCTCGGGAGGGAGCTTCTTGTGATACCAGGCCGCCGCCGTATAGGTCGGCAGGAAGGTGACGTAGGCCATGTCGTTGCCGGGATCGAACTCGCGCGTCAGCGAGTTGAGGGCGGTCGAGATCAACACTACGCCGTTGAGGCGGATGCCGTAGCGGTCGAGCAGGCGGGCGGAGAGGCCGGCTGCGCGGATCGTGGCGTAGCTCTCGCCAGCGATCAGCTTCGGGCTCGCCATACGGCCGTTGCGCGTCAGCCAGAGGCGGATGAAGTCGGCCATGGAATCGATGTCGCTCTCCAGGCCGTGGAACTCCTTGGCGTCGACGCCCGGCGCCGGCCGGCTGTAGCCGGTCGAGACCGGATCGACGAAGACGAGGTCCGTCACGTCGAGGATCGAATTCTCGTTCTCCACCAGGCGGATGGGAGGCGGCAGCGGAAAGCCTTTCGCATCGAGGTCCACCCGCTTGGGACCGAACGCGCCGAAGTGGACCCAGACCGCAGCGCCGCCCGGTCCGCCGTTGAAGGCGAAGGTCACCGGCCGCTCCGCCGGATCTTTGACGCCGTCCCGGGTGTAGGCCACGGAGAAGACCGCCGCGCGCGGCGCGCCATCCTCCCCACGCAGGATGAGCGTACCGGCCGCCGCCGTATAAGCGATCTTCTGCCCGTCCAGCGTGAGGACGTGCTGGGTGCGGGAGACCTTCTCTTCCAGTCGCGGCTTGGGTTTCTCCTTCTCCTCGGCGCTCGCCCAGAAAGGCAGCAGGACCAGACAGATAAAGATGAGACAGCGCATCAGCCCCCTTCTCTTCGGCATCGGAAGACCCTCCAGGAAGACGTGGCTCCGCCGGCCACAGGCGTGGATCGATGAAGGTCGATACGCGGCGAGGAGGGAAAGGTTGCGGGGGGCTGTCGCACGCGGACGGGCTCGAACCAACAGGCCGGCTCCCCCGCCCTCGCTGTGGCCGACCCCGGCAAGCCGCTGGACGAGGCCCTGGCCAGCCGGCAGATCGAGTATCTGGAGGGGGAGATCAGCCGCGAGGTCTGCGCCGATCTGGAGAGCCACGTGGCCTCCTGTACGCGCTGCCACCGGGCCTGCGACGCCTTGCGCCAGACCCTGGGCGTTTGCCGAGCCCTGCCCGAGCCTGAGGTGCCGGCCGAGGTCCAGGACGCCGTACGCTCCGGAATCCGGCGGCTGCTCGCGGCGCGGACCTGAATCCGCTGCCCTGTCGGGTGGGCTCCATCCACCCCTACGGGCGTGTCCCTCCGGCGGTCTCCCGCTCAGACTGTCCCAGGCTCTGCGCCGTGACCCGAATCCTTTTGGCGGCTTTTGGTTCTCACGGTGCGGGAGGAGCAACGTGGGACATCATCCGATCCTCAGAAACCTATCGCTCGCCGCGGCCCTGGCCAGCCTCCTGACGCCGGCCGGCCGCGCCGAGACCCTTCGCATCACGCTGGCCGACGCCTTGGCGATGGCCGAGCGGCAGAGTCCGGACCTCGCGACGGCGCGCGCTGAAGCCCAAGCGGCGGATCAGCGCGCCGAGGCCGCCCGCCGCGCCGGCTGGCCGCGCCTCGACCTGTCCGTCGGCGGGTCGTACACCGACATCCCCTCCGCCGCCTTCGCCCACAAGCTGGACTCCGGCGAGTTCAGGTCCAGCGACTTCGCGATCTCGCGCCTGAACGATCCCCCGGGAATCTTCTACCTGGGGACCACCCTGGCGGTCGAGGCCCCGGTGGACGTCTTCGGCAAGGTGCAGGCCGGCGCCCGGCAGGCTTCAGCGGGCGCGAAGTCCGCCGGGGCCCAAGTGGACGAAGGGCTCCTCGATCTGCGCCTGCGGGTCGCCACCGCCTATGAGCAGGCCGCTCTGGCCCGCGGCGCCCTGGCGGCCACCGAGCGGGCCCTGGCCGGCGCCAGGGGCCGCGAATCGGACGTCGGGGCGCGGGTGGAGGGGGGCGCGGCGCTCCAGGCCGAGCTCCTGCGCGCTCGGGCCCGACGCCGTGAGCGGGAGGCCGATCTCGCCGAGCGCCGCGCGGACCTGCGGACGGCCTCCGCGGCCCTGGCCCGCGCGTTCGGCGCCGTCCCAGGCACCGTCTACGAGCCCGCCGAAGACCCCGCAGCGCCGCGGGTTCTTTCTGGCGATCTCGATTCCTGGACGGCGCGGGCCCTCAAGAACCGGCCGCTCCTCGCGGCGATGGCGGCGCAAGCGGATGCTTCCCGCTGGGCACTGCGCGGCGAGGAGCGCTCCCGCCTCCCCGACCTCGCCCTCTGGGGTCAGCTCCAGGACAACCGGACAGGGATCGGCGGCGGCAAGCGGGCCGGCGGAGCGGGCGTGAGCTTCCGTTGGAGCGCTTTCGATCCGGCCCATGACAGCCGCCATGCGGCCCAGGAGGCCGAGGTCCAGGCCGCCGAGGCGCGGACCCGGGCCGCCGCCGATCAGGTCCGCCTGGAGGTGGCGACCGCCTGGGACCGCGCCGTGGCTGCGCGCGAGCGCCATGCCGCCACGGCCGGCGGCTCCGAGGAGGGGCGGGAAGCCCTGCGCGTGGTGCGCGAGCGCCGCCTGGCCGGCATCGCCACCCTCACCGACGAATTGGAGACCGAAGCGGCGAGCCTCGCCGCCGAGCTGCAGGAGCTCCGGGCCGCGGCCGAGGCGGCGATCGCCGACGCCGCGCTGGAACGGGCGGCTGGAGGAGACAAGCCATGAAAAAAAGGTTTTTATGGATGCTCGCCGCCCTCGCGGCGCTGGCCGCCTGCGGCGGCGAAAAGGCCCGGCCCGCCGCTCCTGCCCTGCCCCAGCGCCCGCCGCTCCCGGTGAGCACGGCCCTGGTGGAACCGTCGGGAGCGGGAGAGGTGACCGTCCCTGCAGTCGTAACGGCGCGGCAGAGCGCCACCCTTGCGGCACGCCTCTCCGCGGCCGTGCGTGCGCTGCCCAAACGCGAAGGGGAGACGGTGGCCACGGGCGAGGTGGTGGCCCGTCTCGACGACGCGGCGCTGCGCGCTCAAGTGGCCGCAGCGGAGGCCGGACGACAGGTCGCCGAGATCGATCTCGCCCGCATGCAGGGCCTGGCCCAGCGCGGCGCCGCCACTCCCCGCGAGGTCGAGGAGGCCACGGCCCGCGCTGCGGCAGCTCGCGCCCAGGCGTCCGCCGCACGCGACGGGCTCGCCTACGCCGTGCTGCGCAGCCCCTTCGCCGGGGTGATCGCGGCGCGCAAGGTGAAAGTGGGGGACGTGGTCTCTCCCGGTCAGCCGCTGGTGATCGTGGAAGGCCGCGGCGGTCTCGAGCTGCGGGCCTCCGTCACGGCCGAAGAATCGCGGGGGCTGAAGCCGGGCTCCGAGGTCGAGGCCCGGGTGGACGGTATCCCCAACCCGCTGCGGGCCCGCGTCACCGCCCTCTCTCCAGCGGGCGATCCGGCCACCCACCGCTTCGAGCTGAAGGCCGACCTGCCCTCGACCGAGGGGCTCCGCTCCGGCCTCTTCGCCCGCCTGGCGCTGCCGGGCGGAACGGGCGAGGAGGGCGCCCTCACCGTGCCCGCCGCCGCCGTCTTCCCGCGCGGCGGCCTGACCGGCGTCTTCGTCGCGGACGGCGATACCGCCCGCCTGCGCTGGATCGCCGTGGGAGCCCCGGCCGGTGATCGAATCGAGGTGCGCGCCGGGCTCGCCGCCGGCGAGCGCGTGGTGCTCGCCCCCGGGCCGCTCGCGGACGGCGATCCCATCCTCCCTTTGAATGGAAAGGAGGGGAAATGATGCGCTTCGGATTCGCCGGCCGGGTGGCCCGCGCCTTTCTCGAAAGCAAGCTCACGCCGCTGCTGATCCTCGCCTCGCTGGCCCTCGGCGGTCTCGCCCTCCTCGCCACGCCGCGCGAGGAGGAGCCGCAGATCCGCGTGCCCATGGTGGACGTGATGGTGGCCTGGCCGGGCTCCGAGCCGGCCGCGGTCGCCTCGCGCCTGGTCGAGCCCATCGAACGGGCGATGTGGAGCCTGTCGCGCGTCGAGCACGTCTACTCCACGGCCCGGCCGGGTTTCGCCCTGATCACCGTCCGCTTCGTCGTGGGCGAGCCCTATGAGCCGAGCCTGGTCAAGGTCTACGAGCGGCTGTCGTCGCTCGGCGGCCGGCTCCCGCAAGGGGCGTTGCCGCTGGCCGTCGAGCTGCGCACCATTGACGACGTCCCCTTCCTCACCCTCACGCTGTGGAGCGAGCGAGGATCGAGCGACGCCCTGCGCCCGCTCGCCGCCGAGCTCGCCCAAGAGCTCTCCGAGATCCCGATGACCAGCAAGGCTTATCTGATCGGCGGCCAGCCGCGCGCCGTGCGCGTGGAGCCCGACCCCGACCGCCTGGCCGCCACCGGCGTCACCTTCACCACGCTCTCCGGCGCCCTGCGCGCCGCCGCCGCCCGCCAGGACGCGGGGACGATGGTGCGCAACAACCGCGAGACCCGCGTCGAGGCCGGCCCGCCGTTCGCCGGCGCCAGAGACGTGGCCCGCACGGTGGTGGGCGTGCGCAACGGCCGGCCCCTCTACGTGGAGGACGTGGCCCGCGTGATCGACGGCCCGGCCGAGACCACCGACGCCGTCTTCTACGCCGTGGGGCCAGCCCGCGCCGACGCCTCCCATCCCGCCGGCAGCGAATTCCCGGCGGTGACGATCGCCGTGGCCAAGCGGCCGGGCGCCAACGCCACGGCGCTCGCGGAGGCGGTGCGTCAGAAAATAACCGACCTGCGCCCGCGCCTGCTGCCGGCCGACGTTCATCTCGAATTTACGCGCGACTACGGCAAGACCGCCGCGGACAAATCCAACGAGCTCGTGCAGCACCTGCTCCTCGCCACGCTGTCGGTCGCACTGTTGATCACGTTGACCATGGGCTGGCGGAGCGGCCTGGTGGTGGGCATCGCCGTGCCGGTGACCCTGGCGCTCACGCTGTTCATCTATTTTCTCGCCGGCTACACCCTCAACCGGGTCACCCTGTTCGCGCTGATCTTTTCGATCGGCATCCTGGTGGACGACGCCATCGTGGTGGTCGAGAACATCGAGCGGCATCACCGCGAGCGGCCCCAAGAGCCGTTCTGGCGCGTCGCCGTCGAAGCGGTCGACGAGGTGGGAAATCCCACCATTCTCGCCACCTTCACGGTGATCGCCGCCATCCTGCCCATGGCCTTCGTGCGCGGCCTGATGGGCCCCTACATGCGGCCGATCCCCACCGGTGCGTCCGCGGCCATGCTCTTCTCGCTGGCGGTGGCGTTCATCGTCTCCCCCTGGGCGGCGTTCCGCATCTTCCGCCACCACCACCAGGAGACAGCAAAACCCGAGAAGACCAAGCGGGAAGGGTGGTCCATGCGCCTCTACCGCAGGGTGATGACCGCCCTGATCCAAAAGCCGCTGGCGCGCTGGGCCTTCTTCGCCGGTACGGCCGCGGCATTCCTGGCCGCGGCGGGGATGGTCTGGGCCGGCCTCGTCAAGGTCAAGATGCTCCCCTTCGACAACAAGAGCGAGCTCCAGGTGGTGATCGATCAGGACGCCGGCACACCGCTGGAGGCGACCCTCGCCACCGCGCGCGAGATGAGCCGCGCCCTCACCCAGGTGCCCGAGGTGCACGACGTGCAGATCTACGCCGGCACCGCGGCGCCGTTCAACTTCAACGGCCTGGTGCGCCACTACTTTCTCCGCCGCTCCCCCGCCGGGGCCGACCTGCAGGTCAACTTCGTGGGCAAGGACGAGCGCAAGGCCCAGTCGCACGACCTCGCCAAGCGGGTGCGGCCGGCGCTGGTGGAGATCGCCCGCCGCCACGATGCGCGGGTCAAGGTGGTGGAGATCCCTCCTGGGCCGCCGGTGCTCGACACCCTGGTGGCCGAGATCTACGGCCCCACTCCCGAGGCGCGGGAATCGCTGGCCCGCACCGTTCAAAACCTTTTCAATGAGACCGCGGGCGTGGTGGACGTCGACGGCTCGCTGGAAGCCGCGCGCGACCGCGCCACCCTGATGGTGGACCGCGAGAAGGCCGGGCTCGCCGGCGTGCCGGCCGCCGCGGTGCTCGATGCCCTGGCGGGAGCGGGTGCCGGCCGCGACGTGGGGGCCCTCGACGTGCCGGCCTCCCGCGAGCCGGTGCCCCGTGAGCCAGTGCCAATCACCCTGCGCCTCTCCGCCGCCGACCGCGCGAGCCTCGCCCGACGGCTGGCCCTGCGGGTGGATTCCCCCGGCGGCGCCGTGGCCCTGGGCGAGTTCGCCCGCGTCGAGCGGAGCCCCGAGCCGCAGCCGGTCCTCCACAAGGATTTGAAGCCTGTGGTCTACGTCTTCGGCGACCTCGCGGGCGAGAGGGAGAGCCCCGTCTACGCCCTCGCCGAGCTCAACAAGAAAATCGACGCCTTACGGCTGCCCTCGGGAGCCAAGGTCGAGCGCTACTCCGTGGAGGCGCCGGAGACCTCGGACCGGCCGGCCCTCAAGTGGGACGGCGAGTGGCAGATCACCTACGAGGTCTTCCGCGATCTGGGGATTGCCTTCGCGGTGGTCCTGGTATTGATCGCCATTCTGGTGATCGGCTGGTTCCAGTCGTTCAAGGTGCCGTTCGCCATCCTGCTGCCGATCCCGCTGTCGCTGATCGGCATCCTGCCCGGCCACTGGCTGTTCGGCGCCTTCTTCACCGCCACCTCGATGATCGGCTTCATCGCGGGGGCGGGGATCATCGTGCGCAACTCGATCATCCTGGTGGACTTCATCGAGCTCAAGGTGCGCCAGGGGATGCCGCTGGCGGAGGCGGTGGTGGAGGCCGGAGCGGTGCGCTTCCGGCCGATGCTGCTCACCGCGTCGGCGGTGGTGGTGGGCTCGCTGGTGATCCTGTTCGATCCGATCTTCCAGGGGCTCGCCATCAGCCTGATGATGGGAGAGGTCGCGGCCACCTTCCTCTCCCGCCTGGCGGTGCCCGTCGTCTATTACCTGATCGCCCGCCGCGGCCGCGCGGAGGCCCTGCGCGAGGAGGGGCTGACCCCCGCCCTCGCCGCCTGAATGAAAAGGAGACCGCAAATGACCGTCGAACGTGGATTGCGCGGCGTCGCCGGATTCTTCGTCCTGCTCTCGGTGGCGCTCGGCTACTGGGTGCACCCGGCCTTCTTCCTGTTCACCGCCTTCGTGGGGGCCAACCTCTTCCAGTCCGCCTTCACCAACGCCTGCCCGATGATGGCCATCCTGCGCAAGGCGGGATTCCAGGATTCCCAGGGCCCGGCGGGAGTCCCCAAGGATCTGCTCGCGAGGAGCTGACCATGCGGGCCGTGATCGTGATCACCGACTCCGCGCGGATAGATTTCGCCACCGAATGCAGTGGCCGCTAAACATCCTCTCCTTCTCCGGAACCTATCCCGAAGAGGCGCGAGTCCTCGCGGCCTCTTTGACGACGTCCAAGAGGAGGAGAACCATGCAATCCGGAAAGTCGATCCTTCTGGCCCTGCTCGTGCTGCCGGCCGCGGCTGGCAACGTTCGCGCTCAGACCCAAGCCTACGATCTGCGAGGGCACGCACCCGCCCAGGGATCGATCATTCAGAACCGCATCGAAGTCAAAATGCCGGCCGGTGTGCTGACCCTCGAGTCGGGCGGCACGGTGAGCCGCGCCAAAGCCGTCGAGGAATCCGTGACGATGGAGGAGATGGAAGTCGTGCAGACCGTCAACCGGCAACTCACCCTGGGCCGGATCAAGATCGCCGAGAAATGGTCTAGAAGCTCGTTCGAGCGGGACGGCGCCGACCCGCAAACGACGATCAAGGATGATCCTCTCGTCGGCGAGACCCTGCTGATCGAACGCCGTGACGACGGCTGGCAGAAGACGCTGCTGGGCCACGAGCCCAACGAGCAGCAGAAAGCCAGTCTGCGCAAGCCGTTCACCGAGGACGCCGAGGTCTATCCCGCCAGGCCCGTCGCGCCCGGCGAGAGCTGGACGTTGGAGGGAGCGAAGTTGGCGAGGCTCTTCGGCTTCGGCGATGCCTTGTCGGCCGACGGCAAGGCGACCTACACCCTGGAGAAGGTGATCCAGGAGGCTGGAGAGCGTCGCGCCGTCATCTCCTACCGGCTCGAGCTGCGGGTCCGGTCTCTCGACGACGACCAGTCTCCGGTCGATTTGAGCATTGGCGGGAGCGGCAAGATCCACCGCTCGCTGAAGTCCTATCTCAACGTGTCCGACCACTTCTCGGGACAGCAACAAACCACGGGCAGCGCGACCGACAACGGCCGCAAGGCGAACGCCACGGAAGCCGGCGCCTTCGAGGTGAATGAATCCCAACGGCTGATCGCCCCCACGGCCCGCGTCGCGGTCGTGCGCCGGGGCCAGGAGACCCCGGAGGCCCACGCCGTCGCGGCCCCTTCACCGCAACGGGAGGCGGCCACCCGGCCGGCCTCGCAACCGGCCAATGTCGACTCCTATTTCCAACAATACTTCAGTCAGGGCGACGCCCAACACGGCTGCACAGGCGTTGCCGTGGACTGCTCACAGCGGAGCGGGTCGGCTTGCAACTCGGGCTCGGGCTGCCGCGCGGATGGCCTGTGCACCGGCATGCCGACCGAGACCTGCTTCGGCAAGGCGCAGTTTTCCTGCGCGCTCACTCCCGGCTGCATCTGGCAAAGCTTTACGAAAACCTGCAGCGGCGTCCTGGTCTGTGGCGGAAAAGGCAAGTTCGCCTGCGGTCTCACCGCCGGCTGTTCATGGCTGAGCTCGTGCAGCGGTTCCGCGACGCCGTGCTCAACGCTGAGCCAAACGAAGTGCGGGAACCAGCCGGGGTGTTCATGGCGATAGGAGTTCGCCCAGGTGTCCGGAGAGACCTACCGATCGTCGCCGCCAATTGATTCTTGACGGCGAACACGGAAGGGCGGCCCGAGCGGGCCGCCTCGTCACAACCGCACGACCGCCACCTTCCGCCCCTCCCACTCGACCTCTTCCGTCGCGCATCGTCCCGGCAGCGGCTCCGTCGCCGGCCTGGAGCCCTGGATCGGCCTCGTCGGCTCTGAGTTTATCGGGCTGCCGATTCTCTCCCTCAAGATGAAGAGGGCCGGCGAGGACGCCAGAGGTCCCAGGGAGGGCTTGGTTGCCAGCATGTGCTAGCATAAGGGCCGGTACGATCTTGGGGAGGTGGTCCATGGCCAGCCTGAGCATCCGCAAACTGGACGACGAGACCTACGACCGGCTCCGAGACCGCGCGATCCGGAAGGGCATTTCCATGGAAGAGGAAGTCCGCCAGATCCTGAAGCGGGCCGTCTCGCCACCGGAGCGGCTGGGTGATCTGTTTCTCAAGGTGTTCGGCCCCGCCAGGGGCGCAGATCTGGAATTGCCCTCCCGGGAGTCCCACGAACCGCTGGATCTCGAGTAGCTCCCAACGGTCTGCATGATCATCGTCGACACCAATGTCGTGGCGGAAATGATGAAGCCGGCGCCAGACCCGTCGGTCGTGTCCTGGCTGAACGACCAGGAATCGGCAGCGTTGTTCCTGACGACGGTCACCATCGGGGAGATCGGCTATGGCCTGGAGATACTGCCCCAGGGTAGGCGAAGGCTCCATTTGGAGCAGGGCTTTGAGCGGGTGATCGCCGAAGCCTTTACGGGTCGCATTCTGGTCTTCGATGAAGAGGCCGCCCGGCATTACGGGGTGGTGATGGGAAGACGAAAGGCGATCGGTCGCCCGCTCAGCATCCAGGATGGCCAGATCGCGTCGATTGCCCGAGCGAAGGGTTTTGCGGTTGCCACTCGCAACGTTCGGGACTTTGTCGAATGTGGAGTGGAGGTCATCAATCCGTTTGAGTTGAGTTGACGCCGATGGACGCTGAGAAAGACGAGTCGAGTCGGGTGGGAGTCAGCCTCTTAGTCGAGACTTTGCGATTGCTCGGATCTGCTCGCCAAGAGCAACGGAATCGGCTCTCAGGCCCCCATCCGGGGCTCGGAGAACAACCTGGCTGGACAGGCCGGGTGCCGGCCTGTTCGGAACCTTCTACCGGATCGAGACGCGCCTCGAACACCTCACCGCGTCTCAAGCGCTCCTCTCGGCGGCTTGCAGCGCCTCCCCAATCGGCCTCCGCAAGCTCCTCCGCAACCTGAAGGGCTTCTTCTTGATAGGCAGGGTCGTCCGCGCGTACAATAGTATCCATCGCCTCAAGAAGGTCTGCTGAAAGGTCTATCGTCATCCGGACTTTTCTTGCTGGCATGCGCGTCTCACCTCGTCCCTAGGATGGTGCCTCCGCGCGCATCACGCAAGGGGGTCGTCTCCGCGGCGGAGATGCCGGCCCGGCGTGGTCAACCCTGGGACGTCAGCGGCCGTTGTGGTCCCAAGCGTCGGGGCGATGCGTGTCGAGGGGAGGCTGGCCAAGCCGGCGCCAGCCGCCGCGGGCGCGGAGGCGCGGACACCTTGGGAGGGACGCGGGCCATCAGCTCCTCCGCTGCCTCAGCGGCGGCCTCGAGCGAGTCACGGCTAACGGGTGAGCCGTTCCAATTCCTCCGCGTAGGAGCTGCGCTGCTCGCGGTGGAGCGCCTCGTGGCCGGCGGGGAACGCTTCGCGCTCGGCGTTATGAGCGATCTGGAGCGATCTGTTCCTCCAGCCGGGCAACGTCTCCGGTACCGACGGCTTGGACGCCATGGCTTTCCTCCTCGCACGAGGTCGGCCCCGCTACGGCCGGCGCTACTTGGCCCGGGCCTCGACCACGAAAACCTCTCCGGCTAGCTCTTGCGTTGCGCCACGGCGCGGCGCCTGAACCACCGCTCCGTGTTCTCCTCCAGACATTTGCCGATGTCCTCGTACGTCTCCCAGTCGTTACTGTCCAGAATCGAGACATTGGTGAACGCTTCGGGCAAACGCCGGAGGAGGAACGGCAGATCCTTGGGGTCGCGCACGAACAACCGGCACGGCAGCCCCAGCGCCAAAGCATACCCGGCCTCGAACACCGCGCTGGTCGCGAGCTTTTGCGGGTAGAGCATGACGAAGCTGCCGCTGTTGCGGAGATTGTCTATGTCGACCTCGACACTCGTGCTCACCACGTCAAACTTTTCTATCGAGTCGATCCCCTCCAAGGCACAGAACACCGATAGATTGCAGCGATTGCGTAGCACGTCGATCACTTTCATTACTTCGCTGTAAAACGGCTTGTACTCACTGTCATCCTTGAACGAAGCCATCGGTACCGACAGAAAGACATGGAACTTGGGCTCAGATCTGAGCGCCTCTGTCACTGCCTTCTCGAGAACCGGCCATATGTCATCGAAGGCTGCCTTGAGCGTCCGAGGTGTCAACGGGCTGTTCACACTGGAGTTGATGGACCCGAACAATCGTTTCACACTGTCGTGGTCAAACACTGCCGCTTGAAAATACGCCAATGGATCGGCGAGATCTTCTACAGCGCAGTCGAGCAGAAGCGGTACCACCTTCGGCGAGCCGACCTTCGCGGACACCGCGCCAGATTCGAACAGGAGCCAGGGTGCACGCAACGTGCGGGCGGTAAGGCACACGATTGCGAACCGGGAGTCCTCGAGGGTCGCCATCATTTCGGCGAACCACTGCTGTCCGGGAGCGATTTCCTCGGTGGAGACCCAAGGCTCGACGCCGGTGAAGACGGATCGGATACTCTCGCCGAGCGCCAATGCGGCCGCCCTGCTCGCGCCACCTGACCAACTGATGAAAACTTTCATACCCATCTCCTGTGAACGAATCCCCTCTATCTCACCACTCTCACAACCGTACGAGCGCCACCTTCCGCCCTTCCGACTCGACCTCTTCCATCGCGCATCGTCCCGGCAGCGGCTCCGCCGCTTTCCTGCCGTCGAAGATGATCAAGGTTCCGCGGTCGAGACCCAGGCGGTCAAGATAGCTGCCGAGCTGCTTCAGGCCCTGCGGCAGGGGATCGGGGCGACCATCCCTCCAGACCTTGAGCTCGACGGCCCAGCGCTCGACACCTTCTGCATAGGGCCAGCGGACGCAGAGGTCGATCCGGCCGCTCCCCACCGCGTACTCGCGGTCGATGAAGCCTCCGCCGTTGACCACCTTCTGGAGGAACGCCATGAAGACGAGCTGCGCCGCCGCCTCGCTGTAGGGAGCCTGGGCCAGGTAGGGCTCGGCGTTCTCGCACCAGAAGGCGCGGAAGTCGGCGAGCAGGAGGTCGAAACGCAACCGGCCGTCCGGAGCGAGATAGCCAGGCGAAGAGCGCGGCAGGGGGAGCGTCTGCTCCAGCAGAGAGGTCAGCGCACGCGGGATGACCTCGCGGTAGATCGGGTTGGCGATGGCGAGGCCCTGCGGCGTCGTCACCACCAGCCCGAGGTCGAGGGCGAAGCGGACATCGTCGTCGAGGACGTCCGGGGACAGCGTCTCACCGGCGACGATCGGCTCGATCACCCGCCGCACCCGCGGCTCACGCAGGCGTTCGATCAGCGAGTCGAGGTGGGTGTCCCGGCGCAGGATGAGCGCCTCCTTCGCGGCTTCGATCACGCCGGCGTCGATCGGGACCGCGCGGTCCGGGACCAGCTTCTCCACCGCCTGCCGGGCGAGCGCGTTGACCAGCCAGGGCTGGCCGCGCGTCAACTCGAAGGCGAGCACCCGGGCCTCGGGGGTGAAGGGCTGGCCGGTGTCGGCGGTGTGCTGGCCGTAGAGCTCGGCGACCTCGTCCGCCGTGAAGTTGGGGAGGGTGAGCGACTCGACCTTGATGTTGAACGGCGAGGAGGTGCCGAGGCTCTGGACCTCGGGGCGGACCTGCCGTTTGTAATCGCGTACATCGCGCAGGCCGACGAGAGCTACGGACTGGGGGAACTTGCCTGGCCGGTCGGCGTAGCCGGTGCGGAGCTGGTGGAGGACCGAGATCAGGAGGTTGTCGAAGAGGGCATCGACCTCGTCGAGGAAGAGCACCACCGGCCGCGGACACTGCCGGGACCAGCGGGTGAGGAGCTCGAGCAGTCGAAACCCTCCGGCCGTCGTAGGATCGGGGGCCGGCGGCCGGAGCTGCTCGGGAAGATGGTTCTCCGCGGCGATGCGCAGTGCGCCGAGCACCGTCTCGATCCCGCGCTCGACGTCGCCACCCGCGGCCTGCCCCACCTCGCAGGAGGTGAGGAGAGCGGCGTAGCGCCCCTCCGCGGTGAGCGACTGGGCGAGGGAACGGAAGTAGGTGGTCTTGCCGGTCTGCCGTGGAGCATGGACGACGAAGTACAGCTTCTGGTCGATCAGTCGGCGCAGCTCGGGCAGGCGCCGGTCGGGCGGCAGCATGTAGTGATCGGCCGGATCGCAGGGCCCGGCGGTATTGAAGAACCTCGCCATCGAATCTTCCGGACCGCCCCTTCAGCTCCGGACCTCCGTCGAGATCGAGATCTGGAAGCCGTCCGGATCGACCACTGCGAAGTCGCGCGTTCCCCAGGGCTGGTCCTGAGGCTCCTGGACGAGCTCGCCGCCCCGCTCCTTCACGGCGGCGGCGAGTTGGTCGATGTCCTGCCCGGTGACGCCGTAGAGCCGTAGACCGACACCTTTCTTTCGGTCCCGGCCTTTCGCGAAGTCATCCTGTCCGAGCAGGACCTCGACCGTTCCCGCCTGCAGGCGAACGGCAACGAGGCGATCCTCGCGCCGGATCTCCTCCGCCACGATGAAGCCGAGCACGTCCCGATACCAGGCCAGACTGGCCGCCACGTCGTTGACCGTCAGGGACGGCATTAAAGAACGTAAGCGTAAGGTTTCAGGCTGCCGCCGTTCCTTCATGAAAAAGCCCCCCTTTCCAGAACTGTGGCACAATATCACCCGCGTCCCTCACGAGAGAACCAACCACCGTGCAAATGCCAAGGCGTCCCCGATTGTGGGCGCGTCCCGATCCGGCGTCGGCCCGGGTGGGGCGCGAGGGTGAGCTGTTCGCCGCGCGGGCCCGGATCTGGGTGGCCGCGGTGGCGGCCCTGAGTCCCATCGGGAGCCTCCTCGCCCAGCCCTCCGATCCGGAGCCCTGGATCGGGCTGGCCGCCGCGCTGGCGACCGTGCTGCTGGGGGTCGCCGTGCTGGCTTTCGCCCGCCGGTCCGGCCCGCCACAGTGGCTGGGATTCTTCACCTGCGTGCTCGACGTCAGCATCATGAGCGCGGCGAATCTGGCCTTCATCGTTTCGGGGCAGCCGCTCGCCGTCACCAATGGGCGGGTGTTCTTCTGCGTCTACTTCCTGGCCCTGACGTTCTCCTGCCTGCGGCAGGACGCCCGGATGTGCATCGCCGCCGGAGCCGCTGCGATGCTCCAGTACGGTGCCCTCGTCGTCTGGGTGGTGGCGCGCAGCGAGGCCCAGGGCGTACCCCTCTACAGCCACACATACGGCACGTTCCGCTGGGACAACCAGATCGTCCGCCTGGTGCTCCTCGCCATCGCCACCGCGATCAACGTCGCCATCGTCCACCAGAGCCGCGACCTGCGTATACAGCGGGACCGGGCCGAGGAGGCGAGCCAATCCAAGAGCGAGTTCCTGGCCAACATGAGCCACGAGATCCGCACTCCCCTGAACGCGGTGCTGGGCATGATGAGCCTGCTGCTCGAGACTCCCCTCTCGCCGGCCCAGCGGGAGTACGTGGCCACCGCCCGCAGCAGCGGGGCCGCGTTGCTCGGAGTGATCAACGACATCCTGGACATCTCGAAAATCGAAGCCGGCAAGCTGGAGATCGAGGCCGCTCCGTTCGTCCTCCGCGAATGCCTGGAGGAGGCGATGGGGATCCTGGCCCCCAAGGCGCAGAGCAAGGGGCTGGCCCTCCACTACCGGGTGGCGGACGGCGTCCCCGCGGCCATCGAGAGCGACGCGGCCCGCCTGCGCCAGATCCTGGTCAACCTGCTGGACAACGCCGTCAAGTTCACGCCGGAAGGCGAGGTTCACCTGGAGGTCGAACCCGGACCGGAGCGGGAGGGCCTGATCGAGATCCGTTTCGCTGTACGCGACACCGGCATCGGCATTCCAGCCGAGCGGATCGGCCGCCTGTTCAAGCCGTTCAGCCAGGCCGACTCCTCGATGTCGCGCCTCTACGGCGGCACCGGCCTGGGGTTGGTGATCAGCCAGCGCCTCACCGAGCGCCTCGGCGGGCGGATGTGGGTGGAGAGCCAGACGGGGCGGGGCTCGTCCTTCCGCTTCACCCTCCGCGGCCGGCCTGCCCTGTCTCTCCCCTCCCGCTTCACCCCGGAGCCGGACGACCTCGCCGGGACCCGGATGGCGGAGCGCCACCCCCTGCGCATCCTGCTCGCCGAGGACAACTCGATCAACCAGCGGGTCGGCCTGCTCCTGCTCGAGCGGATGGGCTACGTGGCCGACGTGGCCGGCAACGGGATCGAGGTCCTCGCGGCGATGCGCCGCCAGCCGTACGACCTGGTCCTGATGGACGTCCAGATGCCCATCATGGACGGTCTGGAGACGACACGGCGGATCCGCGCTGAATTCTCCCCCGAGCGCCAGCCGCGCGTCGTCGCCCTCACCGCCAACGTCATGCGGGAGCAGCGCGAGGCGTGCATCGCCGCCGGCATGGACGACTTCGTGCAGAAGCCCATCGTCTTCGCCGATCTGCGGGCGGCGCTCGCCCAGTGCGACCAGAAGGAGCCCGCCGCGCCGGAGCCGCCCGCTCCCCCACCGGACGGCCCGCCCCCGATCGATTCCACGCGCCTCGACAGCCTGCGGCAGCTGGGCGACAGGGCCGGCAAGCAGATCGTGCAGACCCTCATCGACACCTATCTGGCTGAGACGCCGCGCCGCCTCGCGCAGATCCGGGAGGCCCTCGGCCGGTCCGACGCGGCGGACCTCACCTTCGTGGCGCACAGCCTCAAGGGGATCAGCGCGCAGCTCGGCGTGGTGCGGGTCGCCGCCATCAGCTCCGAGTTGGAGCAGGCGGCGAGGGACGCCGAGCTCGGCAGCGCGGCCGGCCTCCTCGCCGAGCTCGAACGCGAGATCGCGCGCGCCCTGCCGCTCCTCACGCAGGAACGCTCGTAGGGCAGGAAAGGGACAGCAGGGACGCCAGGGACACCAGGGACAAGACTCCGGCATCGGCACTCTTCTTCAAGTCCCTGATGTCCCTGGGGTCCCTTTCGTCCCTTGTTTTAGTTTTTCAGCTGCCGAGAACCTCGACCGGCAGCGGCTCTTCGCTCGCCGCTCCGTTCCGCACTCCGACCCGATATGCGGTCACGCCAGGTCGCGAAGCCACGACGCGATGAAGCTCGCCGCCCCTGAAGTGGAGGGCGGCGCTGTCGTCGACGGCGAGCCCGGGGAGGATCTCGCCCGCCCTCAGGAGGCGGTGGAGCGTGGGACGGCGGGCGGCTTCGCCGTCGTAGTGCGGGCAGCAGCTCCCGGCGAGGAAGCCGAGGCAGGAGAGCACCCGCAGATCGCCGGCGAAAGAGTCGGTCAGCCCCTGCTCGAACCAGCAGATCGCTCCGGCGCTGATCCCCGCGAGCACGACGCCGGACTCCCACGCCTCCCGCAACAGCTCCGGCAGCCCCCACTCTTTCCAGACACCCAGCATGCTCTTGGTGTTGCCGCCGCCGACGTAGATCACGTCCTGGGCCAGCAGGTAGTCCCGGAGGTCCGGCGTCCGGCGGAAGAGCGGCAGGTGGGTGGGGTGGCACCCGAGCGTGGAGAACGCCGCATAGAAGCGCAGGATGTAGCTGTCGGCGTCGCCGCTGGCGGTGGGGATGAACGCCACCGCGGGGGTCTCGGCGCGCGCCTGCGCCAGCACGTAGCGGTCCAGCGCCAGATTCTCGGGCTCCATCGAGAATCCGCCACCGCCGAGCGCGATGAGCTGACGGGGGTCTTCCGCGCTCATTCTAATGGGGGACGTACGGCTTGACCCCGACCAGCTCCCGCCTCTTGGCCGGGTCGGTTTGCAGCCGCAGAGGGACCAGGCGGAGGGAGATGACGTCGCCGGGGAAGAACGGCAGCCTCTTGGTGCCGGCGTTTTCGTCCGAGAGCTCGAGCTCGCGCAGGGAACCCTCCGGTCCGGACGATGGCGCCGAGCTCTCGACCCAGTAGCAGCAGGCCGTCAGACTGGTGGCCGAGGAGACCTGATCCTGGAATTCGCCATTGAGGTAGGCCTCGATCCGGATGCCGGCGGGGCGGGCGGCGTCACGCTCGTGGAGCAGGCGCGCGGGAACGGGCTGCACGAAGGATTGGTCGAGCTTCGGCACCACGTCGATCGTCAGTTCGTCCAGGCTGCGCAGGTTCATCATCAGCCCGGGTGTGCCGACGAGCGTACAGATTTCGCGATCCCAGCCGTTGCGCCAATGGACCACCGCCGTCAGCGCCCGCCGGCCGCCGCGAATGTCGTTGAAACGCGTCTGCGCCACGACCGTCCCGTTCAGGGACAGAACGAATCCACCATCCATAGACGGCTCTCCTTCCGCATCCGCCGGAGCGACCCCGTCTGACCCTATTTGCTTTTCTGCCTTCTAGGGTAGCGTCACTCTTCCCGGACGTCAATCGGGAAAGCCGTCGCGATTCAGGATTCCGGAGGCTTGCGCAGTTGCCCCAGGAAGGCGGTGAGGGTCGAGCGGGCGGCGGCGGACAGGGCCCGCCCGAGGGCCGCCGCGCGCTCCTCCACCGCGCCGTCGCTCGCGCCGGAACACGGAGCCGTCAGGGTCCGCGTCGCCCTCACCACCGGCAGTAAGGAGCTCTCCACGAAGGACATCGGCAGCCCCGCCGCGGCGGCCAGCCGCTCCAGCGTCCTGCGAGGGGGCACCGTGCGGCCGGTCTCGTAATGAGAGATCGAGCTGACGTCCACCCCCGCCGCCGCAGCGAGCTCCGCCTGGTCCCAGTCCCGGAAAAGGCGGAGAATCCGCACCAGGAGCTTCAGGTCTTCCGGATCGTCTGTCGCTTCCATTCCTCTCCTCCTCACATGGATTGCCAGTAGATTTTTTTACCGTACCTTCCGCATCCTATTCCCGGAAGAAACGACCTGACGGCCGATGAAGGCCGCGCTGGTTCCGTTTCTCCGAAAGGATTTCCCATGTTCCGACGTCCTCTGCGCCGCACGCTCGCCATCCTGGTGGTCTCGCTCGCCTTCGCCACGCCGCTGTGCGAGGCCGCCTCTGCTCCGGGCCGCTTCGGCCGGGTCTCCTCGAAGGCCGGCTGTGGCCTCGATCCGAGCGGCGCCTGCACCACGGGCACCATCCCTATGCCCCCGCCCCCTCTCCTCCCCGCTTTCTGGGACTGGCTGTCGCGCGTCTGGACCAAGGCCGGCTGCAGCCTCGATCCCGGCGGCGCCTGCACCCCGGGCATCACCTCCACCGGCCCATCCGCGGCACCTGACGCTCTGGATGAGGGTTGCGGGCTCGATCCGGGCGGCCGGACCTGCGGAGGGCACTCGTAGGTCCCTCTCATCCCTCGAACCGTAGTCCAGGGTCGTGCTGTGCCCGGCAGAGGAACAGCACGACCCGCCGCGCCAGCTCTACGGTGGCCTCCTCCTGCTGAGCGGCGTCGTGGAAGACTTGGAGCGCCGCGACAGCCTCCCGGTGGACGCCTTGAGCGCGGAAGATCCACAGCATCTCCTCGGTGAGGGCGCGGACCTCGCGGGTGCGCCCCTGCTCCAGATACAGAGCTGCCAGTTCCAGGGTGACCAGCGCACAGTCGTAGGCAATCTGGCGGGCGGTGAACTCGCGCCGGACCTGCTCGAAGCACTGCCGGGCTTCCTCGCTGCACCCGAGCCCTGCCGCGATTTTCCCTCGCAACCAGGTCACCCGCACCAGGTCCAGTTCTTTCCGCAGAGCCACCGCCAGCTCCTGGACTTCGGGCAACAGCTCCTCTGCTTCTCTGTATCGTCCCAGGTGGCAGAGGTTAGCGATCAGGTTGAAACGGAGGACGCAGGGCAGGCGCGGTTCGCGCCGCGCGTCTACAAGCGGAGCCGCCTCTCGAAGTGCTTCAATGGCGCCTTCGGCCTCTCCCATCTGTTCTAGGGTGAACGCCTTTTTAACCAAGATACGCCCTACCACCTCGGATGGCGCGACGGCCAAAGCCCGGTCCAGTCTCTTGAGTGCTTCATCGAACTGGCGCTGGTCCCGGAGCAATGAGCCTTCGAGATCCAGCAGACGCCATACAGCGAGCAAACCCCCCGGATCGGCGCCTGCGCCCTCCCGCCAGAGCTTCCAGGCACGGGCGAAGGTCTCCTCCGCTCCCGGCAGGTCACCGCTCACGCGCCGGGCGTTGGCCACGAAGCCGAGCGCATAGCCTTGAAGACGCGCGCGCCAGGCCTCGCTGCCCGGCGCCAGCTCGGCCACCCGGAGGGCGAGCCGGGCCAACTCCAGGGCCCGGTCGGCGCGGTCCGACGCCGCCTCCTCGCTCTCGTGGCAGAGACGCTCCGCCAGCGACCAGACCTGGAGCTCCGGAGAGGCCTCCACGAGCGGCCGCCGCTCCGCGACTTTGACACCCTTGAGCCGGAGCCAGAGCTCCGTGGCCCGGTGCCGGTCCGCCTCGATTCGCTTCGTCCGCCACAGCGCGAGCAACTCTTTCTCCATCAACTCCGCTGCCATCACGCCGTACTGGGAGGCGCGCTCCCGGATCTGCCGGAGGTCGTCCGGCGGCGGATCTAGGGGAGAGACCGGTGTCCCCACCGCGGTTCCGGCCGTCCAGTCGAGCTTCAACAGGAGGCGGTCGACCTCGTCGCGGCCGAAGCCCATGGTGGCGGCGAGCTTCTCCAGCTGCTCGCGGCGGAGCGTCCGTTGTCCGGTCTCGTAAAGAGAGATCGTCTTGGCCGAGACGTTGCCGGCGGCGGCCAGCTCCGCCCCGGTCCATCCGCGCGACTTCCGCAGAGTGGAAAGGGCCAGGCTCAGGGGAGGAGGGACAGGTCGGGGCATAGGGCTCTCATTGGCTTTCTCTGAAAAAGAGTACCCTGAAAGGCCCGTCCCGTGACATCGAGGCGACATTTCAAGTGTTCTCTCCGCTCTCCAGTGGAGGCGGAGATGCTGGAAAAGAGTACAGGCGTTCCAGATCGCCAGGAATTTCCCCTCCCAGCCGTTCCGCGCCAGGCGGTCCGCCGCATACCGTCCGACGTCATGAAGAACGAACGAACGGGACGGCCCGGCGGCGCCGAGGCCGCCGCCCAGGAAGAGCTGCGGCGGATCGTCGCGGATCTGCAGGCGATCGAGACGAGGCTGAGGACGGTTCGCGGGAACCTGCCGCTCCCTCCGGAGACCGCGACAGCGGAGGGGAACGACGAAATGGACCTCGCGACGGAGATTCGCTCCGTCATCGATTGCGTCCTCAGGGACAGCCTGGGGCCGGCCATCCGGGATCTCCGGACGGCTGCGGCGGAGCCCCGGAGCGCGGAGGAGCCGGGGGGGCTGTAGTTGGGGTGAAAGCCGAGGTGCCGTCCTCGCTCGCCCGGGATTGAAATCCCGGGCTACCGGCGGCCGTCCCATCCGGGACTCCCCTGGAAGCCCCGGCAAGGGGCGGCCGTAGGTAGCCCGGGATTTCAATCCCGGGCGGGTTTGCGGACCCGGTACAACAGCACCCGCCCATCCCCCGATCTCTCGACGAGCTCGTAGCCGGCCGCGAGCTGGTCCAGGACCTCCCGGACCGCCGGCTCGCTCCGGCGCTCGTCCCGCAATCCCCAAACCAGGACGTAGTCCACTCTCCCTCCGGTCCGCCGTGGATAGCCCAGGAGATCGACCGCCGGCGGATCCCCCTCGATCCCCAGCAGTCCGCGGGAGAGGTGCCGGAAGGGATTCAGGCCCGGCCGGAAGAGGAGGGGGAAGTAGTCCTCGTTGGCCTCATAAAGAGAGAGGTCCACCAGCCGCTTGCGTGCCGCGACATACCCGCCGGCGTGGACGAAAGGCCAGGTCCGGAAAGCGAGCCTTCCCTCTCCCTGGTGCGCGTAGGAGAGGAAGAGGACGGTATGGTCCGGCGGGATGCGATCGCCGAGGGCTACGATCCGACCGAGGTCGCGGTCGATCTCCGCGTACTTCCAGGCGATCAGGCCGAGGAAGGCGAGAGCGATTCCCGCCGCCGCGATCTGGATCCCGAGCCGCCGGCGGGCGGAATGCGCGAAGGTGCCGAACCAGAGGATGAGCGTCAGGAACGGGAACAGCACCAGGCGATGATTGATGAAACCGCCCCCGGAGAGCTCGCTGGGCGCGGCGAAGAACGCCACGGCGAGGACGGCGGCGGCGATCAGCAAACCGTCGCCCCTCTGGAAAGGCTGGCCCCGCCGGGCCCGCAGGCAGAGCGTTGCCACGACATAGAAGAGAACGGCGAGCGCCAGCGCCAACGGGATCGTCCAGGTCGAGAGCGAGGCCAGCGAATAGAGGCCGGCCAGATGTTTGACCTTCACCCACAGCGGCAGCATGGTGATGCGGGCGCCCGTCCGGCGGCCGACGAAAGAGGCCATGAGGACCAGAGCCGGCAGGCAGGCGACGGCCGGTGGAAGCAGCCAGCGCCGGGCCCCCCGCCAGAATTCCGGGAGATCGAGAAGCACCCGCCAGCCGGCGAGGGTCAGCAGAGTGGTCACGGTCACCGCCAGCGTCACCGGGTGGCAGAAGTAGACCCAGAGCACCAGCACAGCGAGGATCGCGGTCCGCCCGGGGCCCATCCTCTCCGCATGCTTCAGCCAGTAGCCGGTGGCGAAGAAGAAAGCCGCGAGGCTCCAGCAGAAATTGAAAAACCCCATGTTGAACAGGTAGTTGTACAGAAACGGAAACGCGAGCACGGCGAGAAAGCCCGCCTCGGGATCGATCGCCCGCAGGGCGTTGCGCGCCGCGAGCGGCAACAGAAACATGTAGGCCGTAAGCACGATCTTCTCGGCCGCCGGCACCGTCACGAATCCCAGGACCCGGTTCATCAGGAAAAAGATGAGCTCGTTGGGCAGCGCCTCCCGGTTGGGCACGAAGTACTGGCGCAGCAGCCCGGCCCCGTGGAGGTCGTATTGCCGTAGGATCAGGGTCAGCGCCTGATGGCCCGGGCCGTCCTGGGTGGGGATGAAGGGGAACACCCAGATCGGCAGGAGATGGACGACGAGGAGGCCCCAGAAGAGGAGAGTCTCGGCGTTGGGCCGGGAGCGAGGGGGCGCGGACACGGAGGGCATGCTATCAGCGCAACGCGCAGGGCAATGAGGGACGGCGGCTGAAATGATTTCGCGCCGCCGCGCATCCTGAAGCGAAATCCAAGGAGGATCGCGCCATGCACCACGACCGCTCCTGTTCCGTTCTCGCCTCCCTCCTCAGCCTCTCCCTCGCTCTCGCCGGGACCGCGGCGCGGGCGGTCTCCATCGAGCAGATCCCGACTCCCCGGCCCACCGGCTGGGCGGTCGACATGACGCATACCCTCTCCCCCGAGCGGCTGGCCGAGCTGAACCATCTTGGGGAGGACGTAAAGATCAAGGCCGGCGCCGAGCTCGCCGTCGTGGTGGTGGGCTCGACCGACGGCGCCGACCCTCACGGTTTTGCCACCCGCCTGTTCAACGCCTGGGGGATCGGCAACCAGACGCGGCACAACGGGATTCTCGTCTTCGCCGCCCTGAGCGATCACAAGGCGGAGATCGTCCTCGGCCGCGGGCTGGACACCGAGGCGGGGAGGCGGGAGAGCCAACAGGTGATGCAGCAGGAGATGATCCCCCGTTTCCGCAACGGCGACCCCAGCGGCGCGGTGGTCCTGGGGGCCATCGCCTGCGCCCGGCGGATCCTCGGCGTCTCCCCGCTTCTCGAGGGGGTGGAGACGCCGCCCGGGATGGCGACCACGCCGGAGCCGGTGACGACGGCCGGCGGGACGCCCTCTTACACGGACAGCGGCGGGTCCGCCAACACCGTCCCTCAGGAGGGATACCAGCCGCCCCAGCCCCGGGCGGATACCGGACCGTCGGATCTTGCTTCCTGCCTGACGGTGCTCGCCTCGCTCGGCATCCTGGGCGCTCTGGCCGGAGCCGTGGGTTACCTGATCTACCTGGCCCTGCGGAAGCCCCGCTGCCCCAAGTGCAAGCAGACAATGGTCAAGCTCGACGAGCAGGCGGACGACGCCTACCTGCAGCCCTCGGAAAAGGTCGAGGAGCGGATCGGCAGCGTCGATCATCAGATCTGGTCCTGCCCCGCCTGCGGGGAGCTGAGGAAGCGCCGGGGGGCCTCCTTCTTCTCGCGCTACAGCACCTGCCCCCAGTGCGGCGCCAAGACGCTCAGCTCGCAGACCTGGACGGTCCGGGCGGCCACCTATACGCACGGCGGGGAGATCCGGGTGGATCAGACCTGCGCGAACTGCTCGTACCGGAACAGCTACAGCCGTTATACGGCACAGCTGGTGAGGCAGGAAGAAAGGGAGAGCTCCTACTCCTCTTCCGGATCGTCGCACAGCTTCCACTCCAGCTCGTCGAGCTCCTCGTCCTCCAGCTCGAGCTCGGGAAGCTCCAGCTCCAGCGGCTCCAGCTCAAGCGGCTTCAGCGGCGGCAGCTCCTCGGGAGGCGGGGCGAGCGGGAGTTGGTAGCAGTGAGGCGACCTCCCCACCTGGGGTTGAAAACCCCAGGCTGTTCAAAGCCCGCCCCTCCAGGGCGGTCCACCCCCGCGTGGCTACCCGCCTATGGCAGAGGGCGATCGGTCCAGGAACCCCGAAAGGGCACAACCTGACGGAGGATACTGACTCCTCTTACGTAACCCGCGGCGATGTCCAACCTCCACCTTGCCCATCTCTGGCCCTCAGCACTGCCGTGATCACAGCCTCCCGCAGTGCGTCTCGATCCCCCTCGGTGGCACCCTGCTGGCCGTGCTGACGGATCGTATATCGTCGCGCTGACTGGAACAGCATGTCGAAGATCGTCAGACGGGTTTTCAAATACTCTTTGTCCGTGTAGACCATGGTCCAGCCGAAGCCACCCTCGATCCCCGTCTTGTGTCCCTCGAAGAGGAGCTCCTCACCAAAAAAGAGCAGGTTCGGGCCTCCTTCGACTGAGTACACAAATTCACAGTGACTTGCGAGGTCGCTCCGATCGCGGAGAAACGCAAGGAGTCGATCGTATCTTCTCCTCCACCTCCCCTCCGACCACGGTCCCACAGGAGGATGAATGATGGCTTGGAGGACGGCACCCTGCTCAAGCAATTGGATGAAGCAGTCCCTCTCTTGCTCCAACAGACGCCCATACGAACGCTGTTGTTCGTCCTTGGCGTCTGGATAACCCTCGTTGGTCACTGATGAGAATCCCGCCTGGACCCGGATGATCAATCCGCGGCCTCCGGAAGGCGATTTCAGTTGACGCTCCATGGAATCCACGATCTGCTGAGTCCGCTCGGTCGCTCCGCGGAGCATCGCGGGGACTCCCTTGGCCCGTACGTCGGCCGCAGCCTTACGAACCACGTCTGCGAGAGCCTGCAGACCCGCCTGCGAGCTCAGCGAATAAACATGGCAGAAAAACCCTTGCAGATCGAATGGGACGTCTGCGATGTCTTGCGTGAGCAAAAGCACGTTTTTCGTGCAGGTGTGCGCAAGCCCGACCTCATAAAAGACGTTTGCATTCCTACCGGTAAGGTCAGCGATGATCAATTCCGCCGACCGGATGCCATTGAGAACCCCTTCCAAGATCGGCTTTCCGATGGGAAGGTCGTCGTCCGCCCGCCTGCAAGTCATGAGACCTTCAAGAGCCTTGGTGATCGTCTCATAAACGAGTGTGAACTTCGGGTCAAACGGCATCAGGACAAAGCATGCATTGGGAACCACAGCGACATGCCGGTAACTGAAGTGGTCGTGGGGATGACTGAAGACGATGTCTTCGTTGCTCATGGACATACGCGTGGACCTCACTGGTCGAACATGTAACCGCCTCCACCGATGCCCCTCCTAGTCCCGCTCTATCAGGGCTCCGGCTCCACCAGATCGAAGAAGTGTACCCTGCCGGATTCATCGCCAGCCACAATGATTTTCCCGTCCGGTGTGGCAGCAACGGAGCAAACGGGGACGTCTAGAGTTAGTGCAGTCAGTACACTTCCGCTCATTAGATCCCATATCCGAATTGTTTTATCCGCGCAGGCGGCTACAACCCGCTGAAAACCTACGACTGCCACATTCATAGCCTTGGCCGTCTGCTCTTTGATACTTTGGGAAATTTCTCCGCTCGCCAGGTCCCACACGTCAAGTGTTCCTTCGTAAGATATGGAGACGAAGAGCTGGCGGTTCAACATTGCAGCTGATCTGACTCGAGACCATCGTCCCCAATCGAAGATTTGATGATGCTGCCCTGTTACCAGATCCCACACCAGAACATCATGATCAGAGAAGGAGACGATACGCTCAGCGTCTAATATAGCCAGCGACCTAACATACATCTTACTTCCAAGAACTTTGAGTGCTTGCTTACTCTGCAGGTCCCAGACCTGAAGCAACGAGTCGTCGGACACAGATACTACACGCATGCCGTTCAACACTGCCAGTGACCTGATCACTGAGGCGTTCCCCTGTCTAGAAAGGGTTTGAAGGGATTGGCCATCCTTGAGATCCCATACCCGAAGCATCCCAGCGGAAGCGGAAACGGCATAGCGGCTGTCCACGGCTACCGCACTTACCTTCGCCCTGTGTCTGTCAAGAACTTGCAAGGTTGGTCCGACCTCTAGGTCCCATAACCTAAGCGTCTTATCAGCAGAAGCAGAGATCGCACGCTGACCGTTCAATACGGCCACTCCGTTAACTCCAGCGGTATGTCCGTCGATGGTTTGGAGAAGTCGTCCCTGCTCCAAGTCCCACACCTGAAGAGTTCGGTCAGCGGATGCAGAGATGGCACGCCAACCGTCTATCATCGCCACTGCCTTAATTCCAAAAGCGTGCCCTTCAAGAATCTGTAGAGTTTGTCCGCTCTTGAGATTCCAGACGCGAAGTGTTCGGTCAGCCGAGGCTGAGAGGACTCGCCAGCCATCAATCACTTTTACCGCACTAACCCCAAGCTCGTGCCCTTCGAGAATTCGCAGGACTTTCCCGTTGTTAAGGTCCCATACGCGAAGCGTCCGATCGGTAGAGGCGGAGATGGCATATTGTTCGCCAACTACCGCTAGTGCGTTGACCCCAGCCCTGTGCCCTTCAAGAACTTGGAGGGATTGCCCACTCTCAAGGTCCCACACTCGAAGCGTCCCGTTGGTGTCGCCAGAAATAGCACGCTGACCGGCCAAAATCGCTACCGCACTGACCCCAGTTGAGTGTAGTTTGATAATTCGCAGGGTCTGTCCCTGTTCAAGATCCCACACCCTAAGCGTTCCGTCGGCGGAAGCGGAGATGGCGCGCCGGCAGTCCACCACTGCCAATGCTCTGACCCAAGACGTATGCCCTTCTAGCGTTCGGAGGGTAAGCCCTTTCTCCAAGTCCCATATACGGAGCGTCCTATCATCGGAGGTCGAGATAGCACGCCGATCGTCCACAACCGCCACCGTGTTGACCCAATCTGTATGTCCTTCGAGGATGCGAAGCAAAGCGCCGCCTGCTTGGGTCAGACCTCCGGTTCGTGGTCGTACCCAAGGGCGTTTTCGCCAAGATTTAGCCTGCGCTATTAAATTACAGAGATTTGGCTCATTTCTACCCCAGAGGCGGCCCAGCAGTTGGGGAGCAAGTTGGCTCTTATTCGTGGCGAGAACGTGCGCCGAGAGTCGGAGAGCGTCCCGGACAAATCGAACTTCACGGTCCGCTCTCGCAAATGGCTCATAATCCGACAAAACAAAATTTATATCTCTTGCATTTAACCTTGCCTCAATAAAGATAAAATTCATTAACAGCGCCTTACATTCCGATTGCTGCCCAGCGCCAATGAAGTGATCCCGTAACCGTCTATACATGTATTCTTTCTCATCAGATAAATCTTCCCACCTTCCACTCGCAGGGCGATAGACATCCAGCAATCGAGAGTGAAGAGAGGAAAGCTCTTTCACCCTCTGCTCAACCAATACTCTTCGAGTGACATCATGCAATCGAATCGCCCCACTCTTTCGATCAAACGCCAACAACAAAGAAAGGTCGTAAAGATGCTGACAAATCTTGTTGGCGAGAAAATGGGACACACCCCAATAAAGCTCCAGAGCTGAAACGGGAACATCCTCGTCTTCGGGGAATATGGCTAATTGGAAAAAGAATTCTCGTTCCGCCTCTGGGAGACGCCGAATACTGACAAGGATTGCTCTCGAGGCCGCCGCATGACGCGAGGCTGAGTCGTTCTGATCGAAAGCCGAGAACCCTTCGGTCGCCAGAGCTTCTTCGATCTCCTGAAGAGCCTCTGAGATCGACAGCCCTCCCTTCACCATTTCCCGTAAGGGGCCATTCACGAGTTTCAGGAGGAGGGGCCATTCTCCAAGATGGGCGGCCAAGGCTATGAATTGCTCAGGAGAAGAGCCCGGGAGTCCGGCCCGAAGCAGATCGACGGCTTCAGACGAAGCCATTGCGTCTACCTTAATGAGCGCCGAACCTGCGGGAAGAGTACGATTGTCCCGGGTTGTGATGAGGAGGCCGCATCCTTCCCCGAGCCCCTGGAACGGAGCTACATCATCCAGACTCCAGACATCGTCGACGACAACGAGGACCCGCGCCTTACTAAGAGATTCACGGAGCTTCGCACCGGCAGCGGCGACCGTTTCGAAGGAGGGCGGTTCCTCGCCGATCCACCAGCGGATTAGATCCAGGATCTCCTTGAGGCGGCTGTTGGAGTCGGCCTCCTCTCCCATCGTCGCCCAGAGAATGCCATCCGGATACACTTCCCGGACCCGTTCATCAAAGCAGAGTTTCTGGGCCAGAGCGGTCTTTCCGAATCCTCCAGCGCCTCGCAAGCCGGTGGTGATCCCGACCGATCTCCCGGCTTGAGCACCTTGCTCCGAGCAGAGCGCTTCGAGGACGTCGTCGTACTCCTGGCGGTGAATCCACCCCTCCGGCGGCTGGGCCATGCAGCGATATGGATGGGCGTCCTTCGCCGGCGCTTCTCCCCCACCTGCCCAAGCTTCGCCTCGAATCCCGCTGACCAGACGATGGAAGGAGTCCTCATCCTCTAAGGTGGGGAATTCCACCCAGGTCCGCTGAAACAGGAAGTCCGGAATGTCGTCAGGCTTCTTGAATCCGGGAAGGAGGACGGGGATGACCCGGAAATCAGGGTCCATGGCACCACGATTGAGGGCGACCAACATCTCCTGGCGGTGCCAGGGACCGATCCCCTCGGAGCCGACGAAGATGATGCAGGCCCGGCTGTTCCGGAGCCCCTTCTCCAAGGCGGGTTGCCAGAGCTCTCCCGGGATGAGGTGCCATTTGTCCAGGAACGGCTCGATCCCCTCCTTCCGAAGCTTCCGGGCAACCTCCTCCACCGCGGGCTTGTCCGCGCTGCTGTGGCTCAGGAAGACGTCGTAGGGCTCGCTCATGCACGTTGGCCGGAGGTTCTTCAAGTCTACAGCACTGCTCTGAAAGGCCGCGCCAGAGACAAAGAGGCCAGAGAGGACGGCGCCCCGCCCGCCGTCCCCCTGGCAAATCGGTGCATCAATTGTCAATGAACCCTGCTGCCCACCTCGCGAGCGAATCCCCGGAGTCGTTGAGGCGGTCCTGCTCGGGCGTGCAGCCCCTTCCCCGGCACAGAAGGACTGCGATGAGCCCTCCGGACGACAAGGGGGGTTGCAATGGACGTAGTATGAACATAGACTATCGTCCTGTCAAGCCCTTTCCGAAATCGGCCTCGGCTTGGTGCCTGGGAGTTGGTTCCTGAGGAGGGTTTCTGGGGTCTTACAGTGGCTTGACGATGCCTTTCTGGCCCGTTTCACACTTCTCGAAAGGCATTGACTGCTCTCGAGCCACTGGGAGGAGACGTCGAGGCCCATTCCCCACGGGGAATGTTATGCGAAATCCGGGGAACGCCGCACGAAGAGCTCGAAAGGCCGCGTTCCCCACTCTTCGCGAGGCATTCCCCGGTCTTCGAGCCTCGCGAAGGAGAGATCGGATCCCATTCCCCGCGGGGAATGCCATGCGAAGCGGAGAGAACGCCACCCGAAGAACTTTTCGCGAGGCATTCCCCCGGCTTCGGAAGGCATTCCCTGTTCTTCGCGTGACTCGAGCTCGGGGGAATGGGACGCGAAGAGTCCTTCGAGAGACGCCAAAGGGAGGGAATGCCACGCGAAGAGGAGGGAATGCCTCAGGAAGAGCTCTTCGCGCCACTCGAAGGGGAGCTCGCGCTCCGTTCCCTCGACTTCGGAGGGCTCGAAGGCGGGGGAATGCGACGCGAAGGGGAGGGAATGCGACCCGAAGAGGTGTTTGAATGACGCAAAGTCCCCTCCGAATGGGAGGAGGACGGGGGAATGAGGCTCGCCGGCCTCGTCGCGCGGCACCGCAAGGGACATCAGGGACTGCAGGGACCGAAAAACTTCTTGTCCTTGAGGTCCCTGGAGTCCCTGTCGTCCCTGCTGTCCCTCGTTGGCTTCTCTGCCGCGCAGCTACAGCAGTTGCTGCGGATCCACGTCGATCACCAGGTCGTAGGAGGGGTTCTTGGGCAGGATCTCCTTGAGCATGCGGTGGAGGCCGCGGCCGTCGGCGGAGCGGGCGAGGAGTTGGAAGCGCCATTCGCCGCGGAGGCGCTCCAGGGGCGCCGGGGCCGGGCCGGAGAGGCGGACGGCGCGGGCGATCGGGTGTGCGGCGAGGTCGGCGGCCAGCCCGGAGATGAGCTCCCAGGCGCGGTCGCGGTTCTTGTCGCGGACCAGGAGCTGCACCATGCGGGTGTACGGGGGATAGTGGAAGACCCGCCGGAAGCGCAGCTCTTCGCGGGCGAAGCCTTCGTCGTCCCCGTGCAGGGCGGCCTGGATGGCGTAGTGGTTCGGATGGTAGGTCTGGATCACCACCCGGCCGGGGCGGTCTCCCCTCCCCGCCCGGCCCGCCACCTGCACGAGCAGGTTGTAGGTGCGCTCCACGGCCCGGAAGTCGGGGAAGCTGAGATAGGCGTCGGCGGCCAGCACGGCGGTCAGGGCCACGTTCGGGAAGTGGTGCCCCTTGGAGACCATCTGGGTGCCGATCAGCACCTGCACCTCGCCGCGGGCGAAGCGCTCCAGCACGGCGGCCGGGCCGCCGGGACGCCGGGCGGTGTCGCGGTCGAGGACGTCGACGGTGACGTCCGGGAACAGCTCTTTGAAGTCCTCCTCCACCCGCTCGGTGCCGGCGCCGATCGCCTCCAGCGCGTCTTCCTTGCAGTTGGGGCAGACCTTGGGGGCCGGGAGCATGGAGCCGCAGTAGTGGCAGACCAGCCGGCGGTCTCTGCGATGGTAGGTGCGCGGCAGGCCGCAGTCCTCGCAGCGCATGTCCTCGCCGCAGGCGCGGCAGAGGAGGACCGGCGAGTACCCCCGGCGGTTGCGCAGGAGGATCACCTGATCGCCGTCCGCCAGGGCCCGCCGGATCTCGAAGCGGAGGCGCTCGGAGAAGTGGACCTCGCCGGGCCGGCGCGAGACCCCCTCCTCTTTCAGATCGACCAGGATCCCCTCGGGGAGCGTCCCCTGTCCGGCGCGCTCGGTGAGGCGGAGAAGCTCCAGCTTGCCGCGCTCGGCGTTGTAGCGGCTTTCGAGGCTCGGGGTGGCGGAGACGAGGAGCGCCGCGGCGCCAGCGTCGCGGGCTCGCACGAGGGCGAGGTCGCGGGCGTTGTAGCGGGGGGCGATCTCCTGTTTGTAGGAGGTGTCCTGTTCCTCGTCCACCACGATGAGGCCGAGGTCGGCGACCGGAGCGAAGAGGGCCGAGCGGGGGCCGAGCACGACGCGCGCCTCGCCGCGGCGCACCCGTTCCCATTCCTGGTGGCGCTCGCCCACGCCCATCCCGGAATGGAGGATGGCAAGGTCGTCGCCGAAGCGCCGCTCGACCGCGCGGGCCAGGGCCGGCACGAGTGCGATCTCGGGCACCAGCAGGATCGCCGAGCGGCCACGGGTGCGCGCCTCCTCGGCGGCGCGCAGGTAGACCTCGGTCTTGCCGGAGCCGGTCATCCCCTGGAGGAGCAGGGGCGCGAACTCGCGGCGGTCGAGCACTCCCATGAGGCGGTCGAGGGCGTGCGCCTGGTCGGAGCGCAGGTGGATCTCAGGGAGCTTTTTCGGCACGCCCAGCATGTGGCGATCGAGGGAGAGGCGCTCGACCTGGGTGAACTGGCGAAGCACGCCGAGCGAGACGAGCCGCCGCACCACCGCCGGCGTGCACGCGATGGCCGCCGTGACCTCGGCCGTGGTGGCGGGCCGGCCGATGGCGGCCAGGTATTCGATCACCGCCTTGCCCGCGGCCGAGCGGCCCGCCTTGGCGAGGTGGGCCGAGATCTCCCCCGGCGCCAGCTCGACGGCATTGATGTAGCGGGCCGAGCGGGCCCGGTGCTCCTCGCTGTGGATGCGCCCCCCCGCGGCCAGGGCGGTGAGGGTGGTATCGAGGTCCGGTAGGGCGCCCACCCGCGACTGGAGCTCGGCGACGGTCATCCGCCCCCCCTCGCGCAGAGCCGCGATCACGGCTGTCTCGGACGGGCTGCGCGGCAGGGAGAGGGCGCCGGCGTCGGTGAGCCAGACCTTGCGGTCCCCCCAGGGCGGCAGGTCGGACGGCAGCATGGAGCGGACGACCTCGCCGAGCGGGGCCATGTAGTAGTCGGCCGTGAAGCGGGCGAGGTCGAGGAGGTCTGGAGTGACCACCGGCTCGCGGTCGAGGATCTCCTCGAGCGGCCGCAGCGTCACCCCTTCGGGGGGGTCTTCATGGACCCGGACGATCAGCCCGGTCAGCCGGCGACGGCCGATGAGGACGCGGGCCCGCACGCCGACGACGGCGAGCGGCTCCCAGGCCGGCGGGACCTCGTAGACGAGGGGATCCGGCAGGGGGAGCGGGAGGGCGACGTCGGCGAGGAGAGTGCTCATCGCAGCCTCTGCGTCCTCGGCAGGTTGGCCCTCATCACCCCGGCCCTCTTCTCCCGGCCTCCCCCCCTCCGTCCGGGAGAAGAGGGAGAAAAACAACACCGCAAGACGTTGTTCCCTGACCCTGATTGCTTTTGCCTTTCTCCCCCTCTCCCGGAGAGGGAGGGTGGGAGGGGATGGGAGAGGGGGTCGGGGGGTGAGGGCCCGGGCGGGGGCCCACCCCTACTTCGCGGCCGATCTCCGGCACTCCTCGGAGCAGAACACCTCGTCGCCGCGGTTGGCCTTGAGGGCCCGGGTCGCGGCGACATAGGTGCCGCAGGCGGCGCACTGGACCAGGGTCTCGGAAACCACGGCGCGCGGCGGTGGCGCCTTGGGAGCCGTGGGAGGGCCGAAGACCGCGGTGCGGAGCTGCGAGGTGAAGCTCTTCACGGCCATCCGCAGGACGACCAGGAGGAGAAGGATGCCGATGATTCGCGTCATGCAGCGTCAGGCCGCCTTGCGCTGGCGGGCCACGGCTTCCGTGAGCCGCGCCACGTCGGGGTTGCCCGGTTGCATCTTCTGGAGCCGGGCCAGGACCGTCTCGGCCTCGTCGTAGCGCTTGAGATCGAGGGCGAGGACCACGACTTCATAGAAGTAGGACGGCCAGTGATCGGGCGCGATCTTCTGGACCTGCCGGAACTCCGTGAGCGCCTGATCGAACTTCCCCGTGCCCCGGTAGGTGAGGCCGAGATCGGTCATCACCTCCGGATCGTTGGGCTTGAGCTCCAGATAGTGGGCGTACAGCTCCTGGGCGCGCGGCCAGTTCTGGATCTGGGCATTCAGGTCGGCGAGCTTGTGGACGGCCGCGGCGTCGTTGGGATTCTTGTCCACGTAGTCGCGGAGCTGCTGGACCTCGGCCATGGCGGCGGGCCCTCCGCCCTGACCGCCGTTCGCGGCGGCGTTGGCGTCGCCGCCGGCCGGAGCTTCGCCGGCGGGCGCCTCCGCGCCGCCGCCTGCCCCTTCACCGCTGACGATCTGGGCCCGCATCTCCGGCGTCAGGCGCGGTGGCTGGCGGGTGGCCATGGCCTCGAAGAAGAGGTAGGCGGTGACGAAGCCGACGAGCAGGCCGGCCATGAGGAAGAGGAGATTGTCCTTGTTCATTGCGCACTTTCCCGGACGGCTGTCCAATCACCGCGATTGGGTTGCCCCGTCACCAGTTCATTGCTCATCCACGTGCCGGCGATGCGGTCGGCGGCCACCGTTCCCTCCCAGACGCTGTCGAACCCTCCCCGGGCGTCGAGCCGCTCCAGCCGCAGGCGGCCGCTGGCGAGACTGCCACGGAACGAGCCCCCCGTGCTGCCGGCTACCTGATAGGTGCCGCTGACGACGGTGCCGTCGAGGCGAAGGTCGAAGACGGCGGTGAGGTTCTGCGGCAGGATGGTCACCTGCCAGCGTCCGGTCAGGGGATCGGCCGCGCGGGCCGTGGCGTTGTCCCCTTCCAGCAGGGCGATCCGCCGCAGCCGCTCCTGGAGCTTGTCGAGCTGGGTGTTGAGCTTGTCCTCGGCGGCGTGGGCGGCCCCGCGGGCGGTGGCGAGCTCGTCCTGCAGACTCTCGAGCGCTCCCAGGGAGACGGCGTCCGAGGCGAGCGCCTGGTCGAGGCGGCCGAGGATCTCGGTCACCCGCTGGTTCGCCAGCCGCTCCCGGTCGCGCGTCTGATTGTAGGCGAGGAGGTCGAGCGAGAGGAGGCGCTGCTCCAGGCGGAGCTCGGTCTGGTTGGCAGCGGCAGCCGTCCCCGCGGTCTCCTGGGCCCCCGCCAGGCCTGGGAACAGGAGGAGGATGAGAAGAAGGAGGGGCCGGAAGGCGATTGCGCGGGTCATGAGGTGCCGATTCTAGCAGGGTCCCGGACCGGGGCCGCTGTCCCGGGGAGGCGGGCGGGGGTGGGGGATGACCCGACTACCGGTGCAGGGCCGATGCTGTGCTCAAGCGTATCAGGCGCCCTGCGTCCGGCCCGGCGGCAGAAAACTCAGAGGGTGTCTCGAAAGCCAAACGCGCCACCCTCCGCCCGGGCATGAATGCCCGGGCTAAGAAATAGCCCGGATGAATCCGGCTTTGAAGTCCCCTTTAGGGGACGCTGTTCATAGCCCGGCGATTCATCGCCGGGCGGGGGAGCCCGACTTTCGAGACACCCTCTCAGAGCAAGGACATAAAGGACTGCAAGGACGCCAAGGACATAAAGGACACGAAAGAAGAGCTGATATCAGGGCTTTTTTGTCCTTGTGGTCCTTGCAGTCCTTTACGTCCTTGCCTACTCCACCCCCAGATCCACGTCCCGGTCGATCTGGGCCAACAGGGCCTTGTCTTCCCGCCAATCGGGCTCCAGGCGGACGTTGAGGTCCAGGAAGACGCGGCGGCCGAGATAGTCCTCGAGGTCGAGGCGGGCGGCGGTGCCGATGGCCTTGATCATCTGGCCCTGGCGGCCGACGACGATCTTCTTCTGACCGGGCCGCTCGACCAGGATCGAGGCGTAGATGCGGACGAGGTCCCGGTCCGGCTCCTCTTCCCAGCGCTCCAGCACCACGGCGGTCGAGAACGGCAGCTCGTCGCTGGTCAGCTCCAGCACCTTCTCGCGGATGCGCTCGGCCACCAGGAAGCGCTCGGGGTGGATGGTCAGCAGCTCGGGATCGAACAGCGGCTCCCCCTCGGGGAGGAGGTTCCAGAGGACGTCGAGCAGGCGGTCGCAGTTCTCCCCCGTCTGGGCGCTGATCGGCACGATCTCCTCGAACAGGCCGGTCTTGGCGTATTGCTCGATGCGCGGCAGCAGCGCGGGCTTGCGCACCTTGTCCGCCTTGTTGAGGATCAGCACCCGCGGCCCCTCGGCCTTGCCCGCCAGGTCGAGCATGTAGGCGTCCCCCTTGCCGAACTTCTCGCCGGCGTCGACCAGCAGGCAGGTGACGTCGGCGTCGTTCATGGCGTCGAGGGCGTAGCGCACCATCTGGCGGTTGAGCCGGTGGAGGGGCCGGTGGATGCCCGGCGTGTCGTAGAAGACCATCTGCCCGCGCTCGCCGGAGAGGATGCCCACGATGCGGTGCCGGGTCGTCTGCGGCTTGTCGGAGACGATGGCGAGCTTCTCCTCCAGCAGGCGGTTCATCAGGGTCGACTTGCCGGCGTTGGGCCGGCCGACCAGGGCGACGGTTCCGGACTTCGGCATCAGGCTTCGGCCTCCCCGGCTTCTTCCGCGGCGCCGATCTTCTCGACGCGCACGGTCTGGATGCGGCGGTCGGCGACCGCCTCGACGGTGAAGCGGAGGCCGTGGCTCTCCACCGTCTCCCCCACCTGGGGGACGTAGCCGAGGACGCTGAAGATCAGCCCGGCGACGGTCTCGTACTCGGGATCCTCGATCTCCACGTCGAACAGCTCGTCGAGCAGCTCGATATGGGCGCGGCCGTCGAGCCGGTAGGCGCCGTTCTCCAGCGGTTCCAACTCGGCCACCAGCGCCTCGTGCTCGTCCATGATCTCGCCCACGATCTCTTCCAGCAGGTCTTCGACGGTCACCAGGCCGGCCGTGCCGCCGTACTCGTCCACCACGATGGCCACCTGCTGGAAGCGTGCCTGAAGCTCCTTGAGCAGCTCGCTGAGCAGCTTGGTCTCGGGGATGAACAGCGGCGGCTTCAACAGCTCGCGGACGGCCGGCGGCTCCGGCATGCGGAGGGCGCGCAGCACGTCGCGGATGTGGAGGATGCCGAGGACGTGGTCGATCGAGCCTTCGTAGACCGGGATGCGCGAATGGCCGGATTCGACGAAGCGCTCGGCCAGGGAATCGAGCGTCGAATCGACCGGCGCACCGATCACGTCGATCCGCGGCGTCATCACGCTGCGTGCCTGGGTCTCCCCGAAGCCGACGATCCCCCACAACCACTCCCCCTCCTCGGGCTCGAGGATCCCCTCGCGGGTGCCGACGTCGATGAAGGCCTCGATCTCCTCGTCGGAGGCGGCGTCGTCCTCCCCTTCCTCGTGGCGCTCGAAGGCCTCGGTGGGAACGAAGGGGGCGAGCAGACGCACCAGCGGCGACAAGATCCAGAGGACGACGCGGTAGACCCGGGTCAGTGCCCGCAGCGCCCGCTCGGCGTCCTGCCCCACCAGCGCCCGGTTGACCGCCTCGGTGATGGCGACGAGCCCGAGGACCACGGCGAACCCCCAGGCCATCGGGTGGGCGCGCCCGAAGCGCTCCAGGCACGCGGTGAGGAGGGCGGCGAGGACGATGGGGAGCGTCCGCGAGAGGAGCGACAGCAGGTACCGGAAGACCCCGAAGCGGACGGGGGTCTCGAAGACCTTGCGCAGCGAGCCCCCCGCTTCCTCAGCCCAGTGGCGCAGGCGGATGGGGCCGCTGCGCTCGAGGAGGGCGGAGAGCGTCGCCGCCAGCATCGTCACGGGGACGAGGAGGAGGAACGCCCAGAGCAGGATACCCGCCGAGGGGCCGGCCTCAGACATCCGCCTCCCTACCCAGCCACTTCTTCCGCAGGCGCCGCTCCAGCCGTTCCATCTCCCCTTGGTCGGTCTCGTGGTCGTAGCCCAGGCAGTGGAGGATGCCGTGCAGGAGCAGGGTCTTGAGCTCGCGGTCGATGCCGTGCCCGGCCGCCGCGGCCTGGCGGCGGGCGGTGGGGACGGAGATCAGGATGTCCCCCAGGTAGCCTTCCTCCCCGCTGGTGTCATCCGGAAAGGAGAGGACGTCGGTCGTCTTGTCCTTGCCGCGGAACCGGCGGTTGGCGAGCCGCATGGCACGGTCCCCCACGAAGCGCACGCCGAGCCCTTCAGCCGCGGGAGCGAGAGCGGCCACCAAGGGGGCGAGCCACGGCAGCAGCCGCCGCGCGCCGGCTTCCGGGTAGTGGTTGGGATTGAGCAGGACGATCTCGGTCATGAGGCCTGGCGGATGGCCTTCTTCTCCCGCTTGGGGCCGGCGTTGAAGTCGAAGCCCGGGTAGTCGATCCGCTGGTGGAAGATGGTGGAGAGCACGCGCACGAACGACTCCGAGATCGTGCGCAGGTCCGAGAGGGTGAGGTCGGTGTGGTCGAGCTGGCCGTCCTGCAGGCAGTCGTCGACGATGGTGCGGATCAGGCCGCGGATCTTGACCGGCGACGGCTCGAGCAGGGTGCGGCTCGCCGCCTCGACGGCGTCGGCGATCATCAGCACGCCCATGACTTTGCTCTGTGGCGGCGGGCCCGGGTAGCGGTACTTCTCCTCGGTGATGTCGTCGCCGTCCGGGTCCTTCTGCTCCACGGCCTTGCTGTAGAAGAACTTGATCATCCGCGTGCCGTGGTGCTGCTGGATGGCGTCCTCGATCACCCGCGGCAGGTTGTGCTGGCGGGCGAGCTCCAAGCCGTCCTTGACGTGATTGATGAGGATCAGCGCGCTCATCGAGGGGAGCAGCTTGTCGTGCCGGTTGTGGCCGGGGCGCTGGTTCTCGACGAAATAGTCGGGGCGCAGCACCTTGCCGACGTCGTGATAGAGCCCGGCGGTGTAGGCGAGCACCGGATCGGCGCCGATCGCCTCGCACCCCTCCTTGGCGAGGTTGGCCACCATCAGGGAGTGCTGGAAGGTGCCGGGCGCCTCGAAGGCGAGGCGGCGCAGCAGCGGCAGGTTGGTGTTCGACAGCTCGACCAGCTTGATGTCGGTGGTGATGCCGAACGCCCATTCGAGGATGGGGACGGCGAAGCTCGCCACGGCGGTGACCAGCAGGCCGCCGGCGAAGGCGCAGACGAGGTCGAAGCCGACCTGCATGGGGCCGCGCGCGGCGGTGGCGAAGGCGGTCAGGATGAGCACCATGAGGAGGTTGATGCCGCCCACGGCGAGGCCGATCCGGGCCACCACGAGCCGGTGCCGGAACTGGTAGAGCTCGAGCATGGAGATCGCCCCGAGCGAACCGGCGAGGCTGTAGAAGACCACCCAGAGCGCGTCCCCCTCGCCGGTCAGGCGGGCGGCGAGCCTTTCCAGCACATTGGGATCCTAAGCTTAGAATTCCACGTGGACAAGTTGTCG
>JADMIO010955757.1_pt1 | contig 87549 bp, 79 predicted proteins | sample 8958161 | NCBI WGS metagenome assembly JADMIO01 (sample SAMN16585339, study PRJNA669376) | soil metagenome | isolation source: Crop rotation soil | place: USA: Cullars Rotation, Alabama | collected 2011 | reverse complement strand
GCCGCGACTTCAAGTCACGTGAATTCCAAGCTTCGGATCCCACTGTGCTGGAAAGTCCGGCGCCAAGATGAAATACGGCCGCTCGCTCGCCTCCGATATCGTCGAAGGCAAGATCGACTTCGAGGCGCTGCACGAACTGGACGACACGGCCGCGATCGCGATGTTGACGCAGGCGAAGGGCATCGGCCCGTGGACCGCCGAGATCTATCTGATGTTCGCGCATGGCCGGCCCGACATCATGCCGGGCCTCGACCTCGGCCTCGTCATTGCCGCACAGCATCTCAAGAAATTGCGCAAGCGGCCCGACGCAAAGCGGCTTCTCAAAATCGCCGAAGCGTGGCGGCCCTGGCGCAGTGCGGCGGCGCTCCTGCTCTGGCACTATCGCCGCAACATGCCCGACTGGAGCGCAAAAGAACCGAAGGCGGAGAGGAAATGACCAAGATCGACGGACCGACCCACGGCCCGCTGGCAGGCGGCAAACCCGGCCATCTCGTGGTGCTGCTGCACGGCTACGGCGCCGACGGCAATGATTTGATCGGGCTCGCGCCGGTGCTCGCGCCGCTGATGCCCGACGTGGTGTTCCACGCGCCCAACGCACCCTACCCGTGCGAGGGCAATCCGATGGGCTATCAATGGTTCGGCATCTCGCGGCTCGATCCGGTGGTCGCAGCCGCGGGCGTACGCTCGGCGGCACCGTTCGTCGACACTTTCCTTGACGACACGATGGCCAAATACGGGCTCGACGAAAGCAAAACCGTGCTCGTCGGTTTCTCCCAGGGCACCATGATGGCGCTCTATGTTGGCCTGCGCCGCATCAAGCCGCTCGCGGGCATCGTCGGCTTCTCCGGTATGCTGGCCGCGGGCGACGCGCTCGGCGCGGAGATCAAGTCGCGTCCTCCCGTGCTGTTGCTGCACGGCGACAGCGACGACATGCTGCCGCATCATCTCACCGAGCGCGCTACCGAGGTGCTGCGCCAGCACGGCGTGAAGACCACCATGCACATCGCCCAGGGCGTCGGGCACGGCATCGACGAGAGCGGGCTGAGCCACGCCGCGCGCTTCCTGCTCGAGGCGTTCAAGCTGCCGATGCCCCAGGGCACCGCCGGACCATGAAGATCGACGGCACAGCCGCGCGCGGCTTCGAGCGCATCGCCGAGGCCTTTGAGCGCAACTTCGGCGAACGCGGCGAGGTCGGCGCTTCGGTTTCGGTGACCGTCGGCGGCGAGACGGTCGTCGACCTGTGGGGCGGCTCGGCCAACCCGGAAACCAACGCGCCGTGGACGAAGGGCACGGTCAGCATCGTTTTCTCCTGCACCAAGGGCGCGACTGCGCTCTGCGCGCACGTGCTGGCGAGTCGCGGCAAGCTCGACCTCGATGCACCGGTGACGGAACTGTGGCCCGAGTTCGGCCAGAACGGCAAGGAGCGCGTGACCACGCGCATGATGCTCGACCATTCGGCCGGCGTGCCGGCGCTGCGCGAGAAGGTGAAGGACCCCGGCCCGTACGAATGGGACTACATGACGGAGCGGCTGGCGGCGGAGGAGCCGTTCTGGGTGCCCGGCACGCGCAACGGCTATCACGGCTTCACCTTCGGCTGGACGGTCGGCGAGATGGTACGGCGCGCCTCGGGCAAATCGCTCGGGACGTTCTTCCAGGACGAGATCGCGAGGCCCCTCGGCCTGGATTTCTGGATCGGTCTGCCCGAGGCGATCGAGCCCCGGGTCGCACCGATGATCCCGTACATCTACAAGCCGGCGCAGACCAAGACGCCGTTCATGACCGACCTGTCGAAGGTCCCGACATCGCCCGCCTCGCTGTTCTTCTTCAATGTCGGCGCGTGGCGCACCGGCGGCGCGAACACGCGTGCGGGCCATGCCGCGGAGATCGGCGCGGCCAACGGCATCACCAACGCACGCGGCCTGGCTGGCATGTACGCGCCGCTGGCACAGGGCGGCGGCAAGCTGGTCGACGGCAAGACGCTGGCCCGCATGGGCGAGGTCTCGATGGCAACGCACGACGACGCAACCCTGCGCATCCCGACGCGCTTCGCGCTCGGCTTCATGAAGTCGATGGACAACCGCAAGCGCAGCGAAGGGGCGAAGATCTTCGGCCCTGACATCGACAGCGTGATCATGAGCAGCGCCGCCTTCGGCCATGTCGGCGCCGGTGGGTCGTTGGGTTTCGCCGATCCCGCGGCCGGGATGTCGTTCGGCTACACCATGAACCGCATGGGCCCCGGCCTGCTGCTCAACGATCGCGGCCAGGCACTGGTCGACGCGGCGTACCTCTCGCTCGGCTACAAGAACAAGGACGGCGGAGTGTGGGTGAAGTGACTCGACACTCTTCGTCATCCTCATCGGAGCGCGCCACTCCAGTGGCGCATCATGAGGATGAGCACCACTGGAGTGGCGCACTCGTCTGATGCTCCCCGTCTTCCGCCCTCTGCGGGATCGCGCCGTCCTCACCGTCTGGTCCGGTCTCTGCACCTCGACGATCGGCGAGGACCTGTTCCGGGTGGCCAGCGTCTGGCTCGCGGTCGAGGTCGCAGGCAACATGGCGGGCCTCGTCACCGGCGTGCAGTACGTCGCCATGCTGCTGGCCGGCCTGTTCGGCGGCGTGCTGTTCGACCGCTGGCGGCCGGTGCAGGCGATGCTGGTGTCGCGCTGGTGGAGCGCGGCCTTCTGCCTGCTGCCGGTGATCGGCTACTACATCTCCGGCCTCTCGATCACCCTGCTCATCATCGCCTCGATCGGGCTCTCGTCGCTCCGCATGGTGTTCTCGCCGGCGTTGCAATCGACCATCCCGACGCTCGTGCCCGATCGCGACAGCCAGCAGGCGATCAACGGACTGTTCGACGCGACCTACCGTATCGCCCGCCTGGTCGGGCCGATGGTGGCGGCGCTGCTGCATCTCTTCATGCCGGTCATCCATTTCCTGACCGCGACCGCGCTCGGCTTCCTGGTCTCCGGCTGGGCGTTGCATGCGGCGCGCGCGCGGCTCGAGGGCGGCCTCGGCGATCCGGTGCGCATGAAGCCCGGCCTCGGCGGCGCCTGGGAGGCCGTGACCGCGGGCTTCCGCCTGATGCTGAGCGAGCCCGCAACCGGCGCCGTCCTGATCGTGAACGCGATCATGAATGGCCCGTGGATGGTGGCGCTCAGCCTCGCCATCGCATTGATCGTCACCGAATACAGGCCGACCTTCTTGGGCTTCGGCGATCTTGCCGCCTACGCGCTGGTGATGGGTGCCTATGGCGTCGGCGACTTCACCGGCAGCGTCATCGCGGGCAGCGTGCGCTTCCGCAATCCACTCTCGACCATGTTCCTGGGCTACGTCGTGATGGGCATCGGCTTCGCCTGGCTCGCGGTGTCGGTCTGGGTGCTGCCCGCCAGCGTGCTGCTGCCCGCGATGATGATCGGCGGCCTGCTGGGCGGCCTCGGTGGCCCGTTCTACTTCGTGCCGATGATCACGCGCATGCAGACGGTGTTCCACGGCCACGACATTGCCCGCGTGTTCCGCTTCAGGCTGGTGGTGATGGCCGCGGGCATGCTGCTCTGCAGCCTCATCGCGACCTGGTGCTTCGAGCTGATGGGCGCAGTCGCCACCCAGCTCGCCTGCGGGATCCTGATCTTCGCCGTCGGCGCCGGCGGCTACGTCCTCTGCCGTCGCTACGAACGCCGCGAACGTCGCGGCACCGCCGACCCCATCCCGACGCCGGGGGAGTGATGGGTCATTTCGTTACGCTGGTCTGCCTGCAGGCCACGCTGACGCTATCCGCGCCGTGATGGAGCAAACACAGTCGCGCGGCGACTGCCATGGACAACTCCTCCATTCGGAGGGTCTTGCTCGAAGGAGATTGCGCGATCTCGGCGACACGCTGAAGCTCCCTCTGCGGTCCTGCTCGTGAAAATGTACTCAGGCTCGGTTGCTGAGGAAATGTTCAACGCATCGCGCTGAAAGGCGCCGAAGAATGTCCAACAGCAAGATGCGCTCGGATCGGTCACGCCCGACAAGATGACGATCTTTCCACTGGACTGAGCTTGCTCTGATTCGTGGTGTTAGGGCGCTTATGGCGGTTGCACCACAACACCGGAATTATTCCTCGAAGCCTCTTGCGGGAAACGCCGTGTATTGATAGCGTCCCGATAGATACACACCGTTTCCCGAACGGAGGCAGCCATGGCCAAGGCATTCCCGACCGACAATCCCTTCCTGCAGGGCTATTACGGCCCGGTGAACACCGAGGCGGACGCCGCCCACCTGCACATCACCGGTGAGATGCCGAAGGATCTGCTGGGCACGCTGTACCGCAACGGCCCCAACCCGCAGTTCGCGCCGCGCGGGCCGTACCACTGGTTCGGCGGCGACGGCATGATCCACGCCTTCCACATCGAGAACGGCAACGTCTCCTACAAGAACCGCTGGGTGCGCACGCCCAAGTGGGAGATCGAGAACAAGGAGGGTGAGGGCCTGTCCGGCACCTTCGGCAATCCGCGCTACACCGACCCGCGCGTCTTCGCGCTCAATTCGACGATCGCCAACACCAACATCGTGTGGCACGGCGGCAAGCTGCTCGCGCTCGAGGAAGCGCACGCGCCCTTCTCGCTCGATCCCGCGACCTTGATGCCGGTCAATGGCGGCTACGAGACCTGGGACAACAAGCTGGTCGGGCCGTTCACGGCCCATCCCAAGTTCGATCCGGTGACTGGCGAGATGGTGTTCTTCGGCTACTCGGCCAAGGGTCGCTTCAGCAAGGAAGTGAGCCTCCAGACCGTGACCGCCGACGGCCGCGTCACACGCGCCGAGATCCTCGAGGGGCCGTACCCGTCGATGATCCACGACTTCGCGGTGACGAAGAACTGGATTGTCGTGCCGATCTTCCCGCTCACCTCGTCGATGGAGCGCGCAATGAGCGGCATGCCGCCTTTCGCCTGGGAGCCGGACAAGGGCACGCATATCGCCTTCATCCCGCGCAACGGCACCGTGGCCGACGTGAAGTGGGTGAGCGCGCCCGCCTCCTACGTCTTCCACCCGATGAACCACTTCGAGACGGCGGACGGCAAGGTCGTGATCGACGTCATGAAGTACGACGTGGCGCCGCTCTTTCCCAAGCCGGACGGCTCGCCCGCCTCGGACACGCTGCCGCTTGCCAAGCTCTTCCGCTGGACGTTCGAGCTCGACGGCCACGGCAACACCTTCCGGGAGGAGCAGCTCGACGACCGCTCCGGTGAGTTCCCGCGCTTCGACGAACGCTTCTGCATGAGCGACTACCGCCACGGCTGGATCGTCGCCGGCGACATCACCGATCCGAAGACCGGCGAGCCGCGCCAGGACGGGCTGGTCCACTACGATCTCAAGACCGGCAAGAGCACCGGCTGGAGTGCCGGCAAGGACGATCGCTTCGGCGAGCCGATCTTCGTGCCGCGGTCGGGGGATGCCGCCGAAGGCGACGGCTGGATCCTGAGCGTACTCTATCGCGGCGAGGAGAAGCGCTCAGATCTGGCGGTGTTCGAGGCGACCGACCTCGCCAGGGGCCCGATCGCCCTCGCCCATCTTTCGAGCCGCGTGCCGGCAGGTTTCCACGGCAACTGGCGGCCGGGTACGCTCTGATCTCAGGACGCCCTCTGCCGTCGATCTCGGGCCGCCCCTCGCGGCCCGAGATCGACGGCAGCAATGCCCGGCACCAAGGAGAAGAAGCCGAGCGTGCGTCACAAGGCGGTGAGCTGGCTTTCGGAACGGTCGGCCCCTCCCCATAGTGGGTTCGTGGAGCTTTTCCACGAGGAGCGCATCTTCATGTTCAACAGACGGTCTTTGATGGTGGGCAGCCTGGTGATGGCCGCCGCATCCTCTCTGACCCGCATCGCGTCGGCCCAGGCTGGGCGTCCGATGCTGGTATTCGTCGGCCATGAGCTTTGAGGCGGCTGCAAGATCTGGCGTGCCCAGTCCGAACCGCTGCTGTTGAAGTCCGAAGCCTTCAGCAAGCTCGATTACCGCGTGGTCCATCCGCCCGATGCGCCGTTCATCCTCAAGGAGGAATACTGGCCCGCCGACGCACGCTGGATCCTCACCGAGTTCCTGATGAGTGACGAGGGCGCGCAACGCGGCAACTGGACGCCGCGCTTCATCCTCGGTCAGGACGACAAGATCATCTTCACCGCCACCGGTAACGACGGCTGGAAAACGAAGATGTGGCCGAAGATCATGGAAGTGACCGGGACAGGAGCCTGACGTCACGGCGCGGTGAGGAAGGGTTGATTTGCCTCTCCGCCTGCGTCATCCCATTTAGGGGCAACGGGGCGACAGGAGTGACACCATGTTGATCAGGCGCAGAAAGGGCTGGGAACTGCCCGAGCGCGAGGCCACGTCGGAGAGTCTTTATCTCAACCGCCGTACCCTCGTGAAGGCGATGGGACTGGGCGGCATTGCGCTGGCAGCACCCGGTATCGCCCTCGCCGAGGACGATCCGTCGGCGGGCAAGTACCCGGTCAAGCGCAACGACACGTTTGGCGACCCGGGTGGCGCGATCACCGCCGAGAAGCTCGCGACGACCTATAATAACTATTACGAATTCGACACCGACAAGAGCATCTACCGGGCCGCACAGAAGCTGCCGATCCGTCCCTGGACGATCAAGGTAAGCGGCAAGGTCGACAAGCCGTTCGAGATCGGCTTCGACGAGCTGCTGGCCAAGATGCCGCTCGAGGAGCGCGTCTACCGCCACCGCTGCGTCGAAACCTGGTCGATGATCGTACCGTGGTCGGGCTTCCCGCTGAAGTCGCTGGTCGAGTTCTGCAAGCCCGTCGGCAATCCGAAATACGTTGTGATGCAGACGGTGTCGAACCCCAAGGTGATGCCGGGCCAGAAGGACTTTCTTTATCCCTGGCCCTACACCGAGGGGCTGGCGATGGACGAGGCGGTGCACGAGCTCGCCTTCATCGCGACAGGGCTGTACGGCAAGCCGATCCCCAGGCAGAACGGCGCCCCGCTCCGTCTCGTGGCGCCGTGGAAGTACGGGTTCAAGAACGTGAAGTCGATCGTCAGCATCGAATTCACCGACAAACGGCCAGTCTCGTTCTGGGAGAAGCTGGCCGACAATGAGTACGGCTTCTGGGCCAACGTGAACCCCAACGTGCCGCATGCTCGCTGGAGCCAGGCGACGGAAAAGCCGCTGGGCAGCGACAACCGCATCCCGACCCGGCTCTACAACGGCTATGCCGAGTTCGTGGCCGGGCTGTATACGGACCGCAAGGCAGAAAAGCTCTTCATGTAGGACGCGCGCCGCGGACCCCTTTCTTTCATACTCCTCTCCCCCGATCGGGGGAGACGTTGAGTAAGGGGTTGTGCACGGTCTTCACTTCCCTCTCTCCTCACCTCTCCCCCTAGCGGGGGAGAGGAACATGAGGCTAAAAATGGCCTCGGCCAGCAAGGCCTTGGGAGGAAATGTGAAGCTCAACCGTCGTGCCGCACTCGCGGGCGCTGCTGTGCTGCCATTTGCCTCGGCCGCGCGAGCCGAGGATTTTCCGACCAGGCCGATCAAGATCGTCGTGCCGTTCGCGGCCGGCAGCGCCACCGACCTCGTTGCACGCGGACTGGGCGCCAAGCTGCAGGAGATCCTGAAGCAGCCGATCATCGTCGACGACAAGCCGGGCGCTTCGGGCCAGCTCGGCGCGTCCGCGGTCGCGACCGCCCCCGCCGACGGCTACACGCTGCTGATGGGCACCAACACGACCAACTCCGCCAACGGCGCCCTGTTCAAGAAGCTCAGCTACGATCCGGAGAAGGACTTCGCGCCAATCGCGCGCTGCGTTACCGGCGTGAATGCGGTCGTGGTAAACAACGACCTGCCGATCAAGACGATCGCCGAGCTGGTCGACTACGCCAGGAAAAACCCCGGCAAGCTCAACTACTCCGAGGCGAGCGCCTCGCAGCGCCTGTCGGGCGAGATGTTCAATTCATTGGCTGGCGTGAAGATCGAGCGGGTGCCCTACAAGGCAAGCCCACAGGCGCTGGGCGATGTCGCCTCCGGCCAGGTCCAGCTCATGTTCCCCGATCTGCCGCAAGCGCTGACCCAGATCCAGGCCGGCAGGGTGCGCGGGATCGGCGTCACCGGTCCACAGCGCACCGCGGTGGCGCCCGATCTGCCGGCGATCGCCGAAACGGTGAAGGGTTACTCGCTGGTCTACTGGCTGGCCGTGTTCGCACCGGCCGCGACGCCGAAGCCGATCCAGCAGAAGCTGTTCGACGCCATCGCCGAGGCGATGAAGGATCCCGCCACGGTGCAGGCCATGACGCAGGGCCGCATGGAAGCTGCCGTCATCGGCCTCGACGATTTCGCGACCTACGTGAAGACCGAGACCAAATGGTGGACCGAAACCATCAAGGCCGCCGGAATCGAACCAGAATAAGGGGCGGAGTGAGGAGCACATGAACAAGGTCATCATCGAGAAGAACGGTCCGGTCAAAACCGTGTGGATGAACCGGCCGGAGAAGCGCAACGCGCTCGACAGCGAGCTGCTGTCCAACATGATCGAGGCGCTGCAGGCGCCGGTCGACCCCCAGGACCGCGTGCTGGTGATCCGCGGCAAGGGCGACGTGTTCTGCGCCGGCCTCGACATGGCCGAGCGCAGCAAGACCGCCGGTGCGGGTCACGCGAGCGGCATCGAGGTGATGCTGCGCGCTATCGAGCTCTGTCCGTTGCCGGTGGTCGGGGTGGTGCATGGCGACGCGATCGCCGGCGGCAACGAGCTGGCGCTGCATTGCGACCTCGTGGTCGCAAGCCAGAAGGCGCGCTTCGGCATGTCGCTCGCCCAGGTCGGGCTGGCGCCCAACTGGTTCCTGGCCAAGAAGTTGATGGAAGTGCTGGGGCCGGTGACGACGCGCGAGATGTTGCTGCTCGGCGACCCCCTGCCCTCGACCAAGCTGCACGCGCTCGGCCTGATCGCGCGCTGCGTGCCGCCCGACCAGCTCGAGGCCGAGGCGACCAGGGTGATCGACCGCCTCGCCGCCAATGCGCCGCTGTCGCTCAAGGCGATGAAGATGCTGACGGTCCGCCAGCTTGAGTTCCGCGATTCCATCCCGCACGACGACGTTGACGCGGCGGTGCGGGCGGCAATGCAGAGCCAGGACGCGCAGGAGGGCATGAAGGCCCGCCTCGAAAAGCGCACCGCCAAGTTCCAGGGAAAGTAGGCCGATGTCGATCCGGTTGCGCCTGGACAAGCCGTGGAAGCCGCTCACCGCGGAGGAAGCCGGCCGCCTGCCAGGCCAGCTCGGCGTCTACCAGGTCGCCGATGGCCAGGGCGCCGTTCTCTACATCGGCCATGCCGGTGCGCGCTCGCCGTTCGGCCTGCGCTCGGAATTGCAGCGCGAGCTCGCCGAGCGCGGCGCAGGCTGCCAGTTCCGGGTCGAGGTCAACCAGCAGTACCGCTCGCGCTGGTTCGAGCTGCTGATGGTGCACCAGCACGACAACGGCGCCCTGCCGCCGGACAACGCCAGGAACCCGCCGCCAAATCTCGGGCGATTGAGCCCATCGTGACGACGTCTTCCCCTTTCTTGCTCCTCTCCCCCGCGAGGGAGAGAGGAGCAAGAAAGGGAGAGGGAGAGGAATAAGAGGGAAAAGCCAATGGATTTCGAGCCCAACTCCGAACAGCAGATGCTGATCGACCAGGTCCGCCGCTTCGTGCGCGAGGAGGTCATCCCGCTCGAGGCGAAGATGGATCCGGACGCCTCGGAACTCGATCCGGCCGACCAGGCCCGGCTGGTCGAGAAGACCAAGGCGATGGGCCTGTTCGGCATCGACATCCCGAAGGAGTATGGCGGGCCGGACATCGACATCGTGACCCGCGTGCTGCTGGCGATCGAGATGGCGCAGCACCGCGCCGGCCTCTATGTCCCCTGCTACGGCACGTTCGGCGGTGCGGGCTTGGCGCAGATCTTCGAGGCCAACGGGGACCAGAAGGAGCGCTACCTCTATCCGACCCTGCGCGGCGAGAAGAAGGCGTTCTTCGGCCTGACCGAGCCCTCGGGCGGCAGCGATCCCGCCCGCGCCATCCAGACGAGGGCGGAGCGCAAGGATAACGGCTGGGTGCTGAACGGCGCCAAGATCTTCATCTCCAATGCCGACCGGGCGCAATACGGCATCGTCTTTGCCCGCACCGACGCGAGCAAGGGCCGCGCCGGCATCACCTGCTTCATCATCGACTCGGACACGCCCGGCTTCCACGTGCGTCGCGTGGTCCACACGCTGCGTTCCTCACACTATGCGACCGAGCTCGAGTTCAAGGATTGCTGGGTGTCGGACCACCAGGTGTTGGGCGAGGTCAACAAGGGCTTCGCCGTTGCCAACGATCGCCTGACGCGCCAGCGCATCCCCTATGCCGCGGGCTGCATCGGCGTTGCGATCGCCGCGCACGAAATGGCGATCGAATGGGCCAAGATGCGCACGACCTTCGGCGAGAAGCTCGCCAACCGCCAGGCCGTGCAGTGGATGCTGGTCGACAACGAGATCGACATCCGCACCGCCAGGCATTTTACCCTTGAGGCCGCCGAGAAGGCGCGCCGCGGCCTGCCCTTCCGCATCGAGGCTTCGATCGCCAAGCTCACCGCCTCCGAGGGCGGTGGCCGGGTGGTCGATCGCTCGATGCAAATCCATGGCGGCATGGGCATGACCAAGGACCTGCCGCTCGAGCGCTGGTACCGCGAGATGCGCATCCGCCGCGTCGGCGAGGGTCCGAGCGAGGTGCAGCGCATGGTGATCGCCCGTGAGATCCTGGGCAGCAACCTGCGATGACCGCACGCCCTCTTGAAGGCATCAAGGTCGTCGAGTTCGGCCAGAACCTCGCTGGCCCCTATTGCGGCCAGATCCTGGCTTTCCTCGGCGCCGAGGTGGTCAAGGTCGAACGGCCCGAGGGCGACGACGCCCGCAAATGGGGGCCTCCGTTCATCGAGGGCGACGGCACCGGCTTCATCGCGCTCAATCGCGGCAAGAAATCGATCACCTGCGATCTGGCCAACAAGGCGGAGCGCGAGGCGCTGATCGAGCGGATCGGCGCGGCGGACATCTTCGTCCACAACCTGCGCGCCGACGTCCCGGCCAAGTTCGGCATCGACGGTCCGACGCTGACGAACCGGTTCCCGCGCCTGATCTACGCCGACCTGGGCGCCTTCGGCCATCAAGGTCCCTGGAAGGACCGGCCGGGCTACGAGCCGATCATCCAGGCGGTCGCGGGGCTGATCTCGCTGAACGGCGATCCGTCCGGCCCCGAGGCGCGCGTCGGCGTGTCGATCATCGACCTGTCGACCGGCATGTGGACGGCGATCGGCGTGCTGGCGGCGCTCGCGAAGCGTACGGTGACGGGCCAGGGCAGCCTGGTCAACACCTCGCTGTTCGAATCGGGGCTGATGTGGGCGTCGAACCACGTCGCGCAGTATTCGGTGACCGGCAGGATGCCGCCGCGCCAGGGGACCGGCCATCCGACCCTCACACCCTATCAGGCGTTCGAATGCAGCGACGGGCCGCTGATGATCTGCCCGGGCAACGACCGGCTGTGGCGCAAGTTCGCCGAGGTGCTGGGTCATCCCGAATGGCCCGACGAGGCGCGCTTCAAGACCAACGTACAGCGCGCCGGGCAGCGCGAACTGCTGCTCGGCATGATCGCCGACATCATGGCCAAGGAGAGCCGCGCCTACTGGTCGGCGAAGCTCGATGCGGCCGGCGTGCCCAACGGACCGCTGAACTCGGTGCCACAGGTGCTCGAGCTGGCCCAGGTGGCCGCGCTCGGCATGTTCGCCCAGCCCTATGCCGGCTCGACGGCGATGTTCCACGGCCTGCCGCTCAGCCTCGACGGTGAGCGCGCCGGCGGCGACGAAAAGGCGCCCAGGATCGGCGAGCACAACGGCAAGGTCTGACGAGGCTCCGCCTCGGACCGACAAGATGTGCAAAATGTCTCTCACGCGCTTCCTCGCCATCCTGAGCGCCGCGAAGGATCTCGCCGAGCGATCAGACACGGGCCCCGGCGCCGGCGTGAGGTCCTGCGCTGCGCTCAGGACGACCGAGCATGAGAACCCGGAACCAGCAGCCTGGGCATGACGCGTTTTCTCCTGCCCTGTGTCTGGATCGCCTGGGGTCTGTCGTATCCGCTGATGAGCTGGTCGCTGGAGGCCGTCGACCTGTTCTCGGGCCGGCTCATCATCATGTCGATTTCGGGGGTGATCCTCCTCGTACTCGGCGTCCGGAACGGCGCACCCGCCCTCCCCGACCGCCGCCTGTGGGCGCAGATCGCGCTGACCGGCTTGTTCAACATGGGACTGTTCCAGATCTTCCTGATCGCCGGTATCGCCACGCTGGGGCCGAGTCGCGCGCCGATCATCGTCTACACCATGCCGACCTGGTCCGCGCTGCTCGCCATGCTGCTCCTGAAAGAGCGGATCACGCCGCGCATCGCGCTGTCGCTGGTGCTCAGCCTGGCGGCCGTCGGCATCATCGTCAGCCAGGAGGCGGCCGTCCGAGCCGCACCGGTGGGCAGCTTGCTCACCTTATTAGCGGCGATCTCCTTCGGCATCGGCACCGTGCTCACCAAGCGCATGGGGGCCGCCGGCGACGTCACGATCAACGCCGCCTGGCAGATCTTGCTCGGCACGGTCCCCGTGGTGATCGTCTGGCTCGTCTTCGCGCACGGCGCCTACTTTCATCCCGAGCAGGTACGCGGCCTCGCCGCCCTTGTCTGGCTGACCCTGGTGTCGAACGTGCTCGCCTATGCCTGCTGGTTCCGCATCATTCGCGCCTTGCCGGCAGCCGTCGCCAGCCTGACCACGCTCGTGGTGCCCTGCATTGGCTTCGGCAGCAGTGCGCTCATGACGGCGGCTCCGGTCTCCTGGCTCGATGCCGTAGCGCTCGGGTTGATCATCGTCGCGGTGACGTTGGCGCTTGCCCGGAGCGCGCCCTCCAAGTGGCCGGACCGAGGCGGCCGGAACCTGAATTAATGTGGCTCCCTGGCAAGCGCGTCGAGCGAGGCCGGCAAGCCGCGCAAAGAGAACGGCAGGGTCGCATCCCGCTCGCCGGCGTCCTTGAAGACGACTTGCAGCGGCTCCGTCCGGGTGCGCAGGGTCGTCAGCAAATCAGCGTTCACCACGGTGTCGGCGAAGCAACCGTTGGGCAGGCAGCGCCGCCAGGCCAGGTCGAAGTGCGGAGCGGCGCCCCCTTGGCCGCTGACCGTAGGGACCTTGCTGAACGAGACCGCCGGCGGGACGAGAAGAGTGAGCCGGAGGTCGGCCTTGTCGTTGCCGATGGCGATCTGCGCAACGGGCTGCGTCTGGCCCTGCACCACCAGGGTCTGCACCAACTCACAGACACGCGGTCCCGTTCCGCCGTCGCCGGAACGCACGCAACGGAGCACCCAGTCCCCGTAGGTCGCGGTGGTTTGCGCCGGATCGGCGGACACTGCAGCAGGCGCCGCTGGCGGTACGGACGGTGGTGTCTGCGCGACCGCGCTACCGGCCACCAGTAATCCGGCAACGGCCGCCAGCATCGATCGCCTCATGAGGACGCCACCCGCTCAGCCGGCGAAGCTGAGGCAGTAGTCGCGCACCCGCTCGAGCGGGATGCGGGCATGGCTCTGGACGATGATGAACTTGCCGCCGGGGTCGGTGCCGCCCGGAAGCTGCACCAGCCGCTCGAAATCGTCGGCCCCCCACACGCAGGTATGCTCGGAGAAGAGCTGCGTGTCGTGAAAGTAACTCGGGTCCCAATGGACGTGGTAGTCGAACAGGTTGCCCTTGAGCTCGGCGACGCTGGTGTAGAGCGAATACTCGGTCCAGGCGATACTGCCGAGACTGCGCAGCACCCAGAAGCTGAGCGAGGTCATTTCGTCGACCGGCCCTTTGCGGAAATGGGCCAACGACTGCGCGGCAAGGTCGCCATGCAGAATATTGGGAGTCACCGACAGGCCGTGCGCGCGGGCGTCGTAGGGAACACCGACGATCGCGGCGGCACTTTGCCACCAGTCATGATGGTGTTTGGGTTCCCAGCGCGACAGCGCCCGGCCGTTCTCGACGAAGGTGCGTGAATCGAAGTCACCAACGCAGCAGACGTCCGAATCGAGCGTCAGATAGCCGCCGAAGCCCAGCATCGTCGGGATATGCAGCTTGACCATCTGCTGACGGTACCAGCCGGTCATGGCGTAGAAACGGCTGAAGGCAGGGAAGAAATCGCCCTCGGAGCGAACATCGACGTCGATATTGGCGAATCGCGGCAAGCTGGTCCGCAGCAGGGACACGTCCGCCCGAGGCGCCACGATCAGCAGCTTGAAAGGCTTGGAGTCACGCCAGTGCTTGGCCAGAGACTCGATGAGCAATCCGGCGCGTTCGAGGTCGCCTCGGCGCTGGAGCTTGCGCAGAGCCAGAGGGAGGATGGCTTGGCGGATTTCAGTGAACATTCGGCTGGGACTGATATGACACCATATTTAGGGACCGCAGTCCTGCTTATCAATTGGTACGGCGCTCCACACTCATCAGGTGGCGATAGTCTCTCACAAAAAAAACGCCGGGCCCTAGGGCCCGGCGAGTCAAACAGGGAGGCTTCACGTCTGGGAGACGTGGGATCATGAGGATCCCGAGTTTCGAACGCGATCGGCAAAACCTTTCGTTTCGAAGACCTGCAGACAAACTACGCCCTCGAAGCGGGATTGTGAGCGCCGTTGTTTTGGATACTGGCATGCGGGTTGCGCATGCCTTTCATTGCATGTGCAATACAAGATTTCAGGTCAGCTAAAAGCGTGTCTCGGCCACCTTGCGCAACAGGAAGTCCCGGAACACCGCGATCCGCTTGGAATGGCGCAATTCCTCGGGATAGGTGAAGTACACGTCGGTGGTACGGACGTTGAGTTCCGGCAGCAGCATCTCGAGCTTGGTCGACTCGCGCGCGAGATAGTCGGGCAGCGATGCGATACCCAGCCCCGACTCCACGGCGCGGAAGATGCCGTAGACGTTGTTGACCCGCAGCACCACCAGCCGGGCGTTCTGGTCCAGATTTCCCTCGCGCAACAGCCAGTTCACATCCTGCACCGGGGCGCGGGCATCCTCGCCGAAGATGATCATGCGATGCTGGTCGAGTTCCTCGACGGTCTGCGGCTTGCCGTACTTCTGTATGTAGGTGTGCGCGGCGTAGACGTGGCTCCGCACCGTCAGCAGGTGGCGCTGCACCAGGCCAGGCTGGCGCGGCATGACCATGCGGATGGCGACATCCGCCTCGCGCATGCCGAGATCGAGCTCGTTGTCCGACAGCACCAGGCTCACGTCAATGTCGGGATACATCATGATGAACTCGGTCATCTGCGCGGTCAGCCAGGTCGAGCCGAAACCCACCGTCGTCGTGACCTTGAGCCGCCCCGCCGGCTTGTCCTGATTGGCGCGCAGCAGCGCCTCGGCGGTATTGACCTTGCCCGCCATGTCGCGCGCAGTGCGATAGAGCAGCTCGCCCTGCTCGGTCAGAATCAATCCACGGGCATGGCGGTGGAACAGCATGACGCCGAGCTGCTCTTCGAGCGCGCCGATCTGACGCGAGATCGCCGACTGGCTGAGTTTCAACCCCTCGCCGGCATGCGTGAAACTGCCCGCATCCGCCACTGCCTGGAAGATGCGCAGCTTGTCCCAATCCATCAACGTTGCCTCCCGCGCCCCGTGGTTACTCCGCGGCGTGCGCCATCTTCGATTCCTGCCCCGCCAGCCACTTCTCGGCCTCCAGCGCCGCCATGCAGCCGGTGCCGGCGGCTGTCACGGCCTGGCGGAAAATCTTGTCCTGCACGTCGCCCGCCGCATAGACGCCCTCGATGTCGGTCGCCGTCGAATCGGGCCGGGTCAGCAGGTAGCCTTCGCTGTCCATGGCAAGCTTGCCCTTGAACAGCTCGGTGTTGGGTGAATGGCCGATGGCGATGAACACGCCGTCTGTCGGCAGCGTGCTTTCGGTGCCGGTCCTGACATTCCGCAGCCGCACGGCTTTGACCAACGGCGCCGGTGCGTTTTCGCCCATGATCTCCTCGAGCACGGTGTCCCACAGGACCGTGACCTTGGGGTTCCTGAACAGCCGGTCCTGCAGGATCTTCTCGGCGCGAAAGCTGTCGCGGCGATGGACCAGCGTCACCTTCGACGCATGGTGGGTGAGATAGAGCGCCTCTTCGACGGCCGTGTTCCCGCCGCCGACCACGACCACTTCACGATTGCGAAAGAAGAAGCCGTCGCAGGTCGCGCAGGCCGAAACGCCGCCGCCGCGGAAGGTCTCCTCCGTGGGGAGGCCGAGCCATCGGGCCGTCGCGCCGGTCGAAATGATCAATGCGTCCGACTCATAGCGATCGCCGGAATCGCCGATGCAGACAAAGGGTCGCCGGCTGAGGTCAACCTCGACGATGGTGTCGAAGAACAACTGGGTGCCGACATGCTCGGCCTGCGCCTGCATCTGCTCCATCAGCCACGGACCCTGAATCACGTCCGCAAAGCCCGGATAATTCTCCACATCCGTGGTGATGGTGAGCTGCCCGCCGGGCTGGATGCCCTGCACCAGCATGGGCTTGAGGCTCGCGCGCGCGGCATAGATGGCCGCCGTGTAGCCGGCCGGCCCCGATCCGAGGATCAGAATCTTACTGTGATGAGTTGCTGCCATGACCTACTCGCATCCCGTCTTCCGCATGACGCTGACATATATGCAAACCTCAGCGCAGATGCACGGGGCTTTACGGGGTGCGGAGCAATTGTCCTCAGGAATTTCGGGGTTTCTCGCAACTTTATTGCGTGCACGGCATGGTTCTGGCATAGACGCCCGCCAATGGAGGGAACCTAATGGCTCGGGCAAAGCTCGATCGTATTGACCGACGTATTCTCAGCGACCTGCAGGCCAACGGCCGCATGACCAACGTGGAATTGGCCGAAAGGGCGGGCATCTCCGCGCCGCCCTGCCTGCGCCGGGTGCGCGCCCTGGAGCGCGCCGGCATCATCAAGGGCTACCATGCCGATCTCAGCCCGGAACAATTGGGCTACAGCGTCTCCGTATTCGCCCTGGTCGGGCTGAACAGCCAGGCTGAAGCCGACCTGAAGTCGTTCGAGGAGCTGGTCTCCAGCTGGAACGAGATCCGCGAATGCCACATGCTCGCGGGCGAGGCCGATTTCCTGCTCAAGATCGTGGCCGAGACCTGGGACGAGTACCAGAAGTTCCTGACCACGCGACTGACCTCGGCGCCCAATGTCAGCCACGTGAAATCGATGATGGTGTTCCGCAACGCCAAGCAGTTGCCGGGCGTGCCGATCTCGACAGACTAGGCGCATTCAAATGCGCCGGCGGGCGGCAGCGCCTTCAGAGGCGCGAGAGCCCGCACGGTACCAATGAGGCAAGTTTTCCATGAACGACATCACCCTGGGGCGCTTGCATGAGATCGCCGATGCTTTCGCGCGCCGCGACATCGACGGCATCGTGAATTCCTTCGCCGAGGACGGTGAATTCCGCAACGCCAAGGGCCCCGACTTCTGGGGCCAAAGCTACAAGGGCAAGGCGGCGATCCGCTCGTACTTCGCGCCGTTGTTCGCCTCGACGAGCGACGTTGCGTGGAAGCACACCAGCGAGTTCATCTGCGGCAACCGCGCCGTCACCGAATGGCATCGCACGGCCACGCCGACGAGCGGCAAGAAACAGTCGTGGCTCGGCTGCGATCTCTACACCTTCCGCCGCGGGCTCATCGTCATGAAGGACACCTACATCAAGGTGGTCGGATAGGCGCCTGAAGCATGACGAGTTCAGCATTCCTCCCCCGCTCGCGGGGAGGTGGCGCGGTAATCCGCGACGGAGGGGCGTGACGCGAGATGGTGCGTCACGCCCCTCCGTCAGCGTAAGACGCTGACACCTCCCCGAAGACGGGAGAGGGAAGATTCGTCCGTAGCGATAAAAAAATCTTGCGGGAAACAGTGTGTAGCGATACTCTTCGATTAATTCACAGCGTTACCGTTTAACCGGCTTCGACGGAGCATCGCATGAAGAATCTGCTGCAGGCTGGAAGCGTGCTGGCGGCCGATCTGGCCTCGACGATCCTCTTCCTGCTTGTCTATCTTGCGACCGACAATCTCTATATCGGAGTCGGGCTCGGCATGGCGCTGGGGGTGACGCAGATCGGCTGGACACTCTATCGCCGCCAGCCGGTCGGCAGCCTGCAGCTTCTGAGCGTGGTGCTGATCCTGGCCTCCGGCACGGCGACCTTCTTCACCCACGATCCGACCTTCGTGATGCTGAAGCCCAGCGTCATCTATTGCATCGTCGGCCTCGTGATGCTGAAGCGCGGCTGGATGAACCGTTACCTGCCCGAGCGCGCCGCGCCGGTCGCCGACGTCGGCACCGCCTTCGGCTACGTCTGGGCCGGGCTGATGTTCGCCTCCGCCGCACTCAACATCGCGCTTGCCCTGTCGCTCGACGTCAAGGCCTGGGCTGCCGTGATGTCGGCCTGGGGTATCGCGAGCAAGATCGGGCTGTTTCTCATCCAGTACGCGGTGATGAACGCCGTCGGGAAGCGCCGCGCCGCGGCAGCCGGAGCGACGGGCATGGCGACGACGTGATCTCATTGGACCGCGCGCTTCCAGCGCGCTCAATCATGAGCGCGCTGGAAGCGCGCGGTCCATATGACTACTTGAACTCGACCGTGACCACTTCGTAGGAGCGTGCGCCGCGCGGGGTCTGGACCTCGAAGGTGTCGCCGACAGTCTTGCCGATCAGGGCGCGTCCGATCGGAGAGGTGACCGAGATGCGCCGTTTGTTGAGGTCGGCCTCGTACGGCCCGACGATCTGGTATTTCACCTTCTCGTCAGTGTCCTCGTCGGCCAGCTGCACGGTGGCCCCGAATTTCACGATCTTACCCGTGAGCTTGGAATAGTCGATCACCTCGGCGCGCGAGATGATGTCCTCGACCTCTATGACGCGGCCTTCGATGAAGCCTTGCTTCTCGCGCGCAGACGTGTATTCGGCGTTCTCCGAGAGATCGCCGTGCTCACGCGCCGCGGCGATCGCCTTGATGATCGCCGGCCGTTCCACGCTCTTCAAATTCTTCAACTCGTCCTCGAGGCTCTTCAGCCCCTCGGCGGTCATTGGCACCTTTTCCATGACGGCAATCGTCCCCAATCAATCGAGCGGCGTCAACGCCCAACCACGCACCATGGTTGCCGAGCCTTGCTTATTTTCAGCGCGGGCGACAAGGCTAGAACGTGCTCTTGAAGTAAGACTGCAGCGGCGCCACATCGAGCGCCCCGGCGCGTACGGCGGCTATTCCCTCGACCGAGGCCTTCGCGCCGGCGACAGTGGTGTAATAGGCGATCTTGTTCATCAGGGCGGCGCGCCGCAGCGTGAAGCTGTCGGTCAGCGCCGAGGCTCCGTCGACGGTATTGAAGACCAGCTGGACCTTGCCGTCCTTCATCAGGTCGACGATGTGCGGCCTGCCTTCCAGCACCTTATTTACACGCTGCGAAACGATGCCGTGCCGGGCGAGGAAATCGGCGGTACCGCCGGTCGCCACGACCTTGAAACCCAGCTCGACCAGCCGCTTCACCGGTTTCACCAGCGCCGCCTTGTCCTGGTCCTTGACCGAGACGAAGACCTGCCCATCGACGGGCACCTTGAGACCGGCCCCGAGCTGGCTCTTGGCGAAAGCGCGGCCGAAATCCACATCCAGCCCCATCACCTCGCCGGTCGAGCGCATCTCGGGTCCGAGGATCACGTCGACGCCGGGAAAGCGCGCGAACGGGAACACCGCTTCCTTGACCGCGACGTGCTTGCCCCTGTTCTTCTTGATGGCGAGCCCCTTCAGCGACTCGCCGGCCATCAGGCGGGCGGCAAACTTGGCGATCGGCTGGCCGGTCGCCTTGGCGACGAACGGCACGGTGCGGCTGGCGCGCGGATTGACCTCGAGCACGTAGACGTCGCCGTCCTTCACCGCGTACTGCACGTTCATCAGGCCGACGACCTGGAGCGCCTTGGCCATCGCCTCGGTCTGGCGCTCGATCTCGGCAACGATCTTGTGCGGCAACGAGTGCGGTGGCAGCGAACAGGCCGAGTCGCCGGAATGGATTCCGGCTTCCTCGATATGTTCCATGATGCCGGCGACAAAGACGTTCTGGTCCTTGTCGGCCAGCGCGTCGACATCGACCTCGATCGCATCGCGCAGGTAGGAATCGATCAGCACCGGATTGGCGCCCGAGACCTTCACCGCGTCGCGCATATAGCGCTGCAGCGCGTCCAGGTCGTAGACGATCTGCATCGCGCGGCCGCCGAGCACGTAGGACGGCCGGATGACGACGGGATAGCCGATCTTCTCGGCGATCTTGATCGCCTGCGCCTCGGAGGTCGCCGTGCCGTTCTCGGGCTGGCGCAAGGCGAGCTTGCGGATCAGCTTCTGGAAGCGCTCGCGGTCCTCGGCGAGATCGATCGCGTCGGGCGAGGTGCCGAGGATCGGGATGCCCGCCGCCTCCAGCGGCTTGGCCAGCTTGAGCGGCGTCTGGCCGCCGAATTGCACGATCAGCCCCAGCAGCTCGCCGGAACCGCGCTCGACCTCGACCAGCTCGATCACATCCTCTGCCGTCAGCGGCTCGAAGTAGAGGCGGTCGGCGGTGTCGTAGTCGGTCGATACGGTCTCGGGGTTGCAGTTGACCATGATGGTCTCGTAGCCGGCATCGCGCAGCGCGTAGACGGCATGGACACAGCAATAGTCGAACTCGATGCCCTGGCCGATGCGGTTCGGCCCGCCGCCCAGGATGATGATCTTCTTCCTGTCGGTCGGCTCCGCCTCGCATTGCGCCGGCCGATGACCGTCGCCCTCGTAGCAGGAATAGAGATAGGGGGTGTGCGATTCGAACTCGGCGGCGCAGGTGTCGATGCGCTTGTAGACCGGCCGCACGCCCAGCGCCCGGCGGCGCTTGGCGACTTCGGCCGACGACAGGTTGGCAAGCTCGCCCAGCCGATCGTCGGAGAAGCCCTTCTTCTTGAGCTCGAGCAGCGCCTTGGCGTCCTTCGGCAGGCCGTCCTTGCGCACTACGGCCTCGATCTCGACGAGCTGCTCGACCTGGCGCAGGAACCACGGCTCGTACTTCGAGGCGTGCGCGATCTCCTCGACCGACAGGCCGTGCCGGAAGGCCTGGGCGATCACCAGGATACGGTCGGGCGTCGGCCGCGACAGCGCGCCGATGATCGCCGACTTGTCGGGAGCGCCCTTGATCTCGATCTCGTTGAGGCCGGTCAGGCCGGTTTCCATCGAGCGCAGCGCCTTCTGCAGCGACTCCTGGAAGGTCCGGCCGATCGACATCGCCTCGCCCACGCTCTTCATCGAAGTGGTGAGCAGCGCCTCGGCGCCGGGGAACTTCTCGAAGGCGAAGCGCGGCATCTTGGTGACGACGTAGTCGATTGTCGGCTCGAAGGCTGCCGGCGTGTTGCCGGTGATGTCGTTCAGCAGCTCGTCGAGCGTGTAACCGACCGCCAGCCGCGCCGCGACCTTGGCGATCGGGAAGCCCGTGGCCTTGGAGGCAAGCGCCGAGGAGCGCGACACGCGCGGGTTCATCTCGATCACAACCATGCGGCCGGTTGCCGGATCGACGGCGAACTGCACGTTCGAGCCGCCGGTATCGACGCCGATCTCGCGCAGGCACGCGATCGAGGCGTTGCGCATGATCTGGTATTCCTTGTCGGTGAGCGTCAGCGCCGGCGCGACCGTCACGGAATCGCCGGTGTGAATGCCCATCGGATCGACGTTCTCGATCGAGCAGATGATGATGCAGTTATCCTTGCGGTCGCGGACGACCTCCATCTCGTACTCTTTCCAGCCGAGCACCGATTCCTCGACCAGGACTTCCGTCGTCGGCGAGGCTTCGAGGCCGCCCTGCACGATCTCGAAGAACTCGTCGCGATTGTAGGCGATGCCGCCGCCGGTGCCACCCAGGGTGAAGGACGGGCGGATGATCGCCGGCAGCCCGACGGCGTCGAGCGCCTTCGCCGCCTCCTCGCGATTGTGCACGACCTCGCTCTTGGGCGATTCGAGGCCGATCTTGGTCATGGCGTCACGGAACAGGAGCCGATCCTCGGCCTTGTCGATTGCCTCGGCATTGGCGCCGATCAGCTCGACGCCCAGCTTGGCCAGCCGCCCATCGCGATGCAGCGCCATCGCCGTGTTGAGCGCGGTCTGCCCGCCCATCGTCGGCAGGATGGCGTCGGGCCTCTCCTTCTCGATGATCTTGACGACCATGTCGGGCGTGATCGGCTCGATGTAGGTCGCATCCACCAGCCCCGGATCGGTCATGATCGTGGCCGGGTTGGAGTTGATCAGGATGACCCGGTAGCCCTCGTCCTTCAGCGCCTTGCACGCCTGTACGCCCGAATAGTCGAACTCGCAGGCCTGGCCGATGACGATCGGCCCGGCGCCGATGACCATGATGCTCTTGATGTCTGTACGTTTAGGCATGATTACCTGTCGTCCTGAGCGCAGCGAAGGACCTCACGCCCGCTCAAGAGAAGATCTGTGTTTCTGGCGCTGGATCCTTCGCTGCGCTCACGATGACAAAAAACCCGAGCGCCACTCATTTTTTGCTCTCGTCGATCATCTCGACGAAGCGGTCGAACAGGTAGTGGCTGTCGGTTGGGCCGGGCGAGGCCTCGGGATGGTATTGCACCGAGAAGGCCGGCTTGTCAGTGCAACGGATGCCCTCATTGCTGCCGTCGAACAGCGAGGTGTGCGTCACCTCGACATTCGCGGGCAGCGACTCCTCGATCACGCAGAAGCCGTGATTCTGCGAGGTGATCTCGATCTTGCCGGTGGTCAGATCCTTGACGGGCTGGTTGGCTCCGCGATGGCCGAGCTGCATTTTCTTCGTCTTGCCGCCCAGGGTCAGGGCAAGAAGCTGATGCCCGAGGCAGATGCCGAAGAGCGGCACCTTGCTGTCGAGCACGCCCTGGATCGCCGGCACGGTATAGCCGACCGTCGCCGCTGGATCGCCCGGACCGTTCGACAGGAACACGCCGTCAGGCTTGTGGCGCAAGATGTCCTCGGCCGTCGCTGTCGCCGGCACAACCGTGACTTTGCAGCCGGTGTTGGCGAGGCAGCGCAGGATGTTTCGCTTGGCGCCATAGTCGACCGCGACGACATGATAGCGCGGCTTGTGGAGCTTGCCGTAGCCCTTGCCCAGCGTCCAGGTCGTCTCATTCCACTGGTAGCTCTGCTTCGTCGAGACCTCGATCGCGAGGTCCATGCCGTCGAGGCCCGGCCAGTCGCGCGCCGCCTGGACGAGCGCCGGGATGTCGAACTTGCCGTCCGGCGCATGGACGACGACGCCGTTGGGCGCCCCGCCGTCGCGCACCCGGCGGGTGATCTCGCGCGTGTCGACGCCGCAGATACCGGGAAGGTTGTGGCCTTTCAGCCAGTCGTCGAGCGGCTTGGCGTTGCGCCAGTTGGCCGGCTCGGTAATGTCGCCGCGCAGCACCACGCCGCGCGCGGCGGGGTTGATGCTTTCGATATCCTCGAGGTTGGTGCCGACATTGCCGACATGCGGGAAGGTGAAGGTGATGATCTGGCCGGCATAGGAGGGATCGGTGATGATCTCCTGGTAGCCGGTCATCGAGGTATTGAAGCAGACCTCACCGACGGCCTGTCGCGCGGCACCGACGCCCTTGCCCCAGAATACGGCGCCGTCGCCCAATACAAGCGCGGCCGTGGCCCAACGCGGCGCGGCGGTCTCGGCGCCGGCGGTTTTTGGTGAGGTCATGATGCTTTCCGTTTTATGGGCCCGATGGCAGTCCGCCCGGGCCGCGCGGGTTGTAACCAAGCCGTTGCACAGGGTCAAGGCGAGGCTGAACGGAAATTCCTAAGCCTTTTCAATAACTTATTTGCTTTGCCAACACCACTGAGGACGATTAGTTTCCGCCTCTTCCGGTATTGGGATGCAAACATGCTACGCGAGCAGCTGAACGAGGCGATGAAGGATGCCATGCGAGCCCGCGATTCGGCGGCCCTCGGCACCATTCGGCTGATCCTGGCCAAGCTCAAGGACGTCGATATCGCGGCCCGCAGCGAGGCCAGCCGCGAAGGCGTCGCCGACGACAAGATCCTGTCGATGATGCAGGGCATGATCAAGCAGCGGAACGAGTCGATCGCGCTCTACGAGAAGGGCAGCCGCGCCGACCTGGCCGACAAGGAGAAGGCCGAGATCGCCGTGATCGAGCGCTTCCTGCCGCGGCAGATGGACGAAGCCGCGGTGCAGGCCGCGGTCAGCGATGCCATCAAGGCGGCCGGCGCCACATCGATCAAGGACATGGGCGGGGTGATGGCGGCGCTGAAGACCAAATACGCGGGGCAGATGGACTTCGCCAAGGCCTCGGCGGTGGTGAAGAAGACGCTGGCGGGCTAGCGACGACACCTCGTGTCTGCCTCGGCCAACCTGTGCTTGGTTCGAGACGGAGCTGAACTCCACGCCGGCGCCATCACGCAGTTCCTTTCCACCATGGAGACTGCGTTAATTGGGCTACCTTCCGATCGAGCCGGGCTAAGGATCCAAGGCGTTCGGGAACTGACCTCCCTTCTTGGACCGACCGGTCCAGTCGGCGCCATCGTGTCGCGGCGTCTCGGGGAAGAACGCAGGCCGGTTCGAGCGCTACTTTTCGACAAGTCCAAGGCGAGCAACTGGTCGCTGCCTTGGCATCAGGATCGCACCATCGCCGTGGCCGAAAGAAAAGACGTCGAGGGCTTCGGCCCTTGGACGGTCAAGTCCGGGATGCATCATGTCGAACCGCCCCCAGACCTGCTGGCACACCTGATCACTGTGCGTGTGCACCTCGACGCGGTGCCGTCGACCAACGCACCGTTGCTCGTAGCACCAGGTTCTCATCGCCTGGGTCGCATCCCACAGACCGAGATCTCCCGCATTGTTGAGCGTTGTGGGACGATTGCTTGCGCCGCCGAAGCCGGTGACCTCTGGGTCTATTCCACCCCTATCGTGCATGCCTCGCAGGCAGCGCAAATGTCAACCCGCCGTCGAGTGCTGCAGGTCGACTACATGAACGCAGAATTGCCAGGCGGTCTGCGGTGGCTCGGGATTTGAGGAGCAATCTCACGCTCATTATCGAGCCAAAGGATACGCCTCGCCCTTGTCCATGCTGAAGCGGAAGAGCCTGCCGGCGCGTTGCACGCGCAGATGACGATGCTTCACGAGGTAGTGCATCATGACGATCGCTGCCGACACGCCTGCAGCGGCGCCGACGCCGAGTGCCCAGCGCGGGCCGAATCTGTCGGCGACCCAACCCACGAGCGGTGCGCCGATCGGCGTACCGCCCAGCGCGATGGCCAGGCGAATCGCCATCACCCGGCCCCGCATGGCGGGCTCGGTCGACAGTTGCATCAGGCTGTTGGTTGAGTTGGTGATGGTGAGCGCGGACACCCCGATGACGACGAGGGTACCGCCAAACATCCAGTAATTGGGCGTGATCGCGGCCATCGCGCAGCCGAGGGCGAAGACGGCGGCACCTGTGAACAGCAGCTCGATGCGCGGCCTCTCGCGGCCCGCCGCGAGCAGCGCGCCCGTTACCGTGCCGATCGCCATCATCGACGCCAGGAGGCCGTATTCACCGGCACCGGCATGGAAGACCGTGACGGCCATGGTCGAGATGAAGATCGAGAAGTTCATACCGAACGTGCCGATCAGGAAGAGCATGAAAAGGATCGACCGCAGGTCGGGACGGTTCCAGACATAGCGGAAACCGGCGACGAAGCCGCCCGGGGCGCGCACGGCCCGGCGACTCGAATGGAGGTCACCGACGCGCAGGAACATGAGCGAGCACAGCACGCCGCCGAACGACAGCGCATTCGTCAGAAAGGCCCACCCCGTTCCCACACCGGCGATCAGCAGGCCCGCGAGGGCGGGACCGACCATGCGTGCCGCGTTGAACGAGGTGGAGTTGAGCGCCACGGCGTTCGGCAGGTCGGCTTCACCCACGAGGTCCGACACGAAGGTCTGCCGGGCCGGCGCGTCGAACGCCGCGGCACAGCCATGCAGGAAAGCGAACACGTACACGTGCCAGAGCTCGACGATCCCGGTGACGGTGAGCAGCCCCAGGCCCAGGGCACACAGGCCCATCGCCGCCTGCGTGGCCATCAGGAGTTTGCGCCGGTCGAAGAAATCAGCGGCAAACCCACTGAACGGCAGCATGAGCATCTGCGGGCCGAACTGCAGCGCCATCACCAGGCCCAGGGCGCTGGCATTGTTATGGGTGAGCTGTGTGAGCACCAGCCAATCCTGGGCGACGCGCTGCATCCACGTCCCAACATTGGAGACGATCGCCCCACCCGCCCACAGCCGGTAATTGTAGCTGGCCAGCGACCGGAAGGTGCTTTTCAGCGGTCTGCTCAAGAATCCCTCGGGGAATTGCCGCCGTGAAACCGTCCGAACAGGCGCGCCGTGAGCACACTCATGAGGAGAACGCCCAGTCCCAATGGGATGACGTGACCGGTGGAGTGCAAATCAAAATCTCCGACACGGCAAACGAGAACGTAGCCGACGATCAGATTGAAGAATCCCCACAGTACGTTCACGGTCGACGATGAAAGCCCTTGGCCGCGCGGTCTGGCGAAGGGGCTCTGAAACGGACGTCCCATCACGCCGCTGACGAAATGCGGAACGGCGTTGGTGAGGAAGGCGCCGCCGAAGAACCAGGATCCATAGTGACTCCATTCCATCGTCATGTGCTCCTCTTGCGCGCGGGCTTATTCTCCGCGTCGAGCGTGGTCAGGCTCATGGTGTGTCTCCTGAAGTCGTGTTCATGAGTCACCGAGGCGTTTGATCAGCACAGTCGCCGCGATCAGGGTCTGCAGCTCGTCCGGATCGAGCTGCGCCACCGCCGCCCGAAGCCATTCCTGCTTGGCGATCCGACGCTGTCGCCTGGCCTCGACGCCCGCCGCCGTCAATCCGAACAGGACCTGGCGGCCATCCGTGGGATGCGCCCGGCGCTGAACCAAACCCCTTTGCTCCAGATCGGCGAGCGTGGCGCCCATGGACTGCGGCTTCACCGACTCGGCGCGCGCCAGGTCGGCCGTCGTCATCCAGCCGACTTTCTCGAGCCGGGCGAGAGTCGCGAGCTGGGTCCAGCTCAGCTCGCCCGGATTCGATTCCGCGCGCACCCGGCGCACGAGCTGCCCGATCGCCTGCGAAAGCTCGAGGACGGCGGCGTCCAGCGGCTCGGAAGGTTGATTTGCGGCGCTCACGAAGTCGATATGGAGATCGACAGGCGATCTTGCAAGATAGACTTCTAATTTTATCGAAAGCTCTGGCGTTCGATGGCGATACGGTAGGCTGCCCCATGCCCTACGACACCCAGGCCGCCGACGGCATACGCGTCCTTCTGGCAAATCAGCGCTTCGTCGAGAGAAAGATGATGGGCGGCCTCGTCTTCATGGTCGACGGCCACATGTGCGTCGTGGCGAGCGGGCGCGGCGGACTGCTGGTCCGCGTCGGTCCCGATGTCCAGGTGCGCGTGCTGAAAGAACCGCATGTGAAACCCATGACCATGGCCGGCCGGCCGATGGCCGGCTTCGTGCGCGTCGCGCCGGAGGGCTATCGGACGGCGGCAGCCTTGCGCAAATGGGTCAGGCGCGGTCTGGATTATGTCGAGACCTTGCCGGCCAAACCGGCGAAGCGCAAACCTACGCAGGCCGGACGATAGCGGTTATCTCCGCGACATCCCCTCACGCCCGCGAAGCGAGACGTCTGCAGTCACGCCACAGCCTTTCCTACCGGCTTTCTTGATGAGCTGCACGCCTCGGAAGCAGCCGCGGCGCCGTGCCGCCGCAGGGTTGATGGCCTTCCGGCAGGCCGCCAGTGGCTTGGCATTTGATCTGCGCTCCCCGTTGCAGCTTGAGCATGGGTAACAGAAAGGTTACTCTAATTCATTGATCGAGTTGCTCGACTATCTGGACTCTTCGGGCCGCCGGGCGATCCGACGCTGGCTGGACGGTCTCGCTCCTGTGACCAGAGTGAGGGACAAGATGACCGCGAAGAAGAAGCCGAAACCCGCCCTCACCGGCAGCGTGCGAGAGCTGATCGACGGCTACATCGCCACCGATCCGGCGTTTCGCGAGGCACTGATCCAGGAAGCCGTCGAGGCCATGCTTTCGGGCGATGTCGAGACCGGCAAGACCATCCTGCGCGACTACATCAAGGCGACCGATGGCTTCGAGAGGCTCGGCCGCGCGATCGGCACCCCGCCCAAAAGCCTCATCCGCATGTTCGGGCCGCGCGGCAATCCGCAGGCGCGCAACCTGTTCGGCGTTCTCGGCTACCTGCAAAAGCGCGACGGACTGACGTTGCGGGTGATCGCGGGGAAGAGACGACCTTTGCGTCGCGCCGCGTGATCCGGATTATCCCCCCGACTCACACTATCCCCGCCCCAAGCATTCCAGAGTGTCCCAGTCCCCGCCATGCCATCCTCTGGCATAACCGCTGCCGAGCGCCCATCCTAGGGCCATGGCTTTCCCTCCCGGCTTCCTCGACGAGCTGCGTGCCAGGCTCAGCCTGTCCGACGTGGTCGGACGCAAGGTGGCGCTGAAGCGGCGCTCGGGCAGCGAGTACGCCGGGCTCTGCCCGTTCCACAACGAGAAGACGCCGTCGTTCACGGTCAACGACAAGAAGGGCTTCTTCCACTGCTTCGGCTGCGGCGAGCACGGCGATGCCGTCAGCTTCGTGATGAAGACCGAGGGGCTTTCCTTCCCCGAGTCGGTCGAAAAGCTGGCGCGCGAGGCCGGCATGGAAGTCCCGCGCGCCACGCCGCAGGAGCGCGAGCGGTCCGAGCGCGCTTCGACCCTGCAGGACGTCGTCGAGCAGGCCGCGCGCTGGTTCCAGAAGCAGCTGCGCCTGCCGGTCGGCCGGCAAGGCCTCGACTACCTCCGCGGGCGTGGGCTGTCCGACGAGACGATCGACGACTTCCGCCTGGGCTTCGCCCCCGATTCACGCGACGGCCTGCTCGGCGCGCTGAAGCGCGAGGGCGTTCCGGTCGACAAGCTGATCGAGGCGGGCCTCGTCATCCAACCCGAGGACCGCGGGCGCGACCCCTACGATCGCTTCCGTGGCCGGGTGATGTTCACCATCAACGACCGGCGCGGCCGGGCGATCGCCTTCGGCGGCAGGGTGATGGGTGCCGGGGAGCCCAAATACCTCAACTCGCCGGAGACGCCGCTCTTTCACAAGGGCGCCAACCTTTATTGCCTGGACCGCGCACGGGTGGCCACGACCAAGGATCAGCCGGTGATCGTGGCCGAAGGCTACATGGACGTGATTGCCCTGCATGGCGCGGGCTTCACCGGCGCGGTGGCACCGCTCGGCACCGCCCTGACCGAGGGCCAGCTCGGCGAGATGTGGAAGCTGGCCGACGAGCCCTACCTCTGCTTCGACGGCGACAATGCCGGCCGCCGCGCCGCCCAGCGCGCCGCCGACCGGGCCCTACCCTTGCTACGGCCGGGCAAGAGCCTCCGCTTCCTCGCCCTGCCGGCCGGCGAGGATCCCGACAGCCTGGTCCGCGCCCGCGGGCCGGACGCGATCCGCCGCGTGCTCGAGCTGGCCCGGCCGCTGGCCGACGTCATCTGGGAGCTGGAGACCGAGGGTAAGCCGGCCGATACGCCGGAACGGCGAGCGAGCATCAAGGCCGCCCTGCTGGCGAGGGTCGGCACCATCGCCGACAGCTCGGTCCAGTCCTATTACCGGAGCGAAATGTTCGAGCGCCTGGACAAGGCGCACCGTCCGCCGCCGTCGGCCCGCTGGCAGGGCGGCGGCCGGCGGTCGTTCGGCCGCGGCGGACCGGGACCGGAGCCCGCCCCCTTCCCCGCCGGCACTGCTGCCCGGGTGGCCGGTACCGACCTCGACAGCTCCCGCCAGGAACGGGCGCTGCTCGGCGCCCTGATCGAACGGCCGGCCTTGCTCCATGTCGTGGCGGACGATCTGCGCACCCTGGAGATCGCCCATCCCGATCTGGCGCGGCTGGAAAGCGCGTTGCTGGAGTACCTCGTCGAGGTTCCCGGAATCGACCCTGCAGCCGAAGAGGCACTGGGAGACGGGGGCCTTGAAGAACAGCTGCTGACGGAGCATCTGGAGCGCTTGGGGTTGGAGGCGGTGGCCGCGGGTGCCCGCGCTAAGGCCCGGGAGCTGTTCCGGGAGAAGGAAAATGAGGCGTGGCTGGAACGATGGTACCGAACCACCCGTAGACTCATCGACCGGCGGGCAGCAGATGCCCATCTCAGAGAGGCGCAGCAGAATTTCGCCACCTACGGGACCGATGAGGCCCTGCAGCACCTCGAAGCCGCCCTGAAGAACCACAAAGCCGTTGCAGCAGCGGAAACCGGATAGCCGGTCTGCTCATTTTCATAGGGGTGGACCTATCGAAGCTTGAACTTATGCCCCATATAGTAGAAGGGTATCTTGAGCGGGTTCGCCCACCCGCACCCCCTTCTCGCAGCCTTCCAACGGCCTAATTCGGCCGCGCGGAAGTGTTTGTCGCAGGACCCTTTCGTCGCGCATCCAAGGAACAGAAATGGCGACCAAAACCGCAGTAGTCACCCAGCCCGACGCCGCCGAAGCTCGCGAGGAGGGCCCCGACGCCCCGTTGCTCGACACGCTCGGCGCCGAGCTGAAGAAGCTCGTCCAGAAGGGCAAGGAGCGCGGCTATGTCACCTATGACGAGCTGAATTCGGCCCTGCCGCCCGACGAAGTGTCCTCCGAGCAGATCGAGGACACCATGGCGATGCTGTCGGAAGCCGGCGTCAACGTGGTCGAGGCCGAGGAGCAGGAAGAGGCCCCCGCGGCCAATCCGGCGGAACCTGCCAAGACCGCCGTGGTGGCGGCCGAGGCGACCGGCGAGGACGAGGAACTCGGCCGCACCGATGACCCGGTGCGCATGTATCTGCGCGAGATGGGCTCGGTCGAGTTGCTGAGCCGCGAGGGCGAGATCGAGATCGCCAAGCGGATCGAGGCTGGCCAGGACAAGATGATCGGCGGCATCTGCGAGAGCCCGATGACCATCACGGCGCTGCTGGCATGGCGCGATGCGATCAACGAAGGCCGCATGCTGCTGCGCGACGTGATCGACCTCGAAGCAACCCAGGGCGGCTTGCCGGGCGAGGCAAAACCGGCGGCCGAGGGCGGGGCCAACGGGGCGGCGCCTGCCGCGCCGCCGATGCCGCGTCCCGCCATGCCCAAGCTGCCGGTCGTACGCCTGGCGCCGGCCCCCCAGGTCAACGGCGAGGCGGGTCCTGCGGTCGAGGGCGCGGCCGAAGCCGGCGCCGAGGATGACGACGAGAACGCGCTCTCGCTGTCGGCCCTCGAGGAGAAGCTGAAGCCCGAAGTCCTGCGCACGCTGACGAAGATCCATAAGGTCTACGTCGAGATGTCGAAGGTGCAGAACCGGCGCCTGTCGACGCTCAGCCGCGGCCAGAAGCCCAGCCCGGAATTCGAGAAGAGCTACGAGAAGCACCGCAAGAAGATCGTCGAGCTGGTGCGCACCGTGCACATCAATGCCGGCCGCATCGAGCAGCTCAAGCTCTCGCTCTACGACCTCAACCGCAAGCTGATGGCGCACGAGGGCAAGCTGCTGCGGTTGGCCGAAGGCTTCCGCATCCCGCGCCAGGACTTCCTCGACAACTACCTAACGTACGAGATCGACCCGAACTGGCTCGACAAGGTCGGCAAGCTGTCCGGCCGCGGCTGGAAGGACTTCGCCAAGAAGCGCGCGATCGACGTCGAGAAGGTGCGGGCCGAGATCAAGGTGATCTCCGATTCCGCCGGCGCGCCGATCTTCGAGTTCCGCCGCATGTGCAAGACCGTGCAGGACGGCGAGCGCGAGATGATGCGGGCGAAGAAGGAGATGATCGAGGCCAACCTGCGCCTCGTGATCTCGATCGCCAAGAAATACACCAACCGCGGCCTGCAGTTCCTGGATCTCATCCAGGAGGGCAACATCGGCCTGATGAAGGCGGTCGACAAGTTCGAGTACCGCCGCGGCTACAAGTTCTCGACCTACGCGACGTGGTGGATCCGGCAGGCGATCACCCGCTCGATCGCCGACCAGGCGCGCACCATCCGCATCCCGGTGCACATGATCGAGACGATCAACAAGCTGGTCCGCACCAGCCGCCAGATGCTGCACGAGATCGGCCGCGAGCCGCAGCCCGAGGAGCTGGCCGAGAAGCTCGGCATGCCGCTCGAGAAGGTGCGCAAGGTGCTGAAGATCGCCAAGGAACCGATCAGCCTCGAGACGCCGATCGGCGACGAGGAGGATTCACACCTCGGCGATTTCATCGAGGACAAAAACGCCGTGATCCCGCTCGAGGCAGCGATCCAAGGCAACCTGCGCGAGAGCACAACGCGGGTGCTGGCCACGCTCACGCCGCGCGAGGAGCGTGTGCTGCGCATGCGCTTCGGCATCGGCATGAACACCGACCACACGCTCGAGGAGGTCGGCCAGCAGTTCTCGGTGACCCGCGAGCGCATCCGCCAGATCGAGGCGAAGGCGCTGCGCAAGCTCAAGCACCCGAGCCGCAGCCGCATGCTGCGCAGTTTCCTCGACCAAGGCTGAGCAGCGCGTAGCCTCAATCAATGACGAAGGGCCGGCAAATGCCGGCCCTTCTCTTTTGCCATCTTCGCAACAAACTACGTCCAGTCCCTCCCCCGTCTTCGAGGGAGGGGAATAATCATGTGCGATAGCCCTGCGAACACGGGCGAGGAAAGATTCACGGCGGATAGCCTGTCCGTCACGGCGTGATCTTCTGGCAGCCGTTACCCTGCCAGCGATAGCCCGTTGCCGAACCGCTCGCCATCGTCCATTCGACGATGCAGTTTTGCCGCACGAGCGTCGGCGGAAAGCCGCCCATCGGTGCCCACCATCCGCCGCTCCATCCCCGGCCCCAACCGCCGTAGCGCGGATAGAAAGCCGGCACGCCGGGGTCGATATACGAGGTATCCCAGCGCCATTGCAGGATCTTGGTGCCATCCTCGAGCTGGTAGCTGTTGTCGGGGATCCGGCCCATGCTGCTCAGCAGCCGGGCTTCGGGTGCGCCCGCCATCTCGCGCAACTGATTGTCGAACACCGCCTCACGCTCCACCCGCGTGGTGCAGCCGGCCAGCGACAGCAGGAAGAACAGGGCAAGGAATAGACGAGGCATTTCGCTCACCATCACATGCAAGCTTGCATGAAAACCGCCCTCGCCGGAAGAATCTGGGCCTGCTGGCGCGCCACGGCAAGGTCCCGATTATCGTCGCTGATCAATTCCCATTGAGGATGCTTGGGAATAGGCGCGGCCCCGCGCGATCGACGATGTCGTCGGCCGCCACTTTTCGGACACCGAAGCCCGCACGCTGAGCGGATTGCTGGCACGGCTTTGCCCCAGGCGACAGAGGAACCCGATTCGCGATCGAACGTTGGGCTTCCGCATATTTGCGAGGAGACCGACTGTGGCAGATAATAGCGCGCTTTACGGCATCATCGGCGCACCGGGAGTCGTGGTGGTGGGTGGCGGTGCCTACATCGCCAAGCAGCATGGCGCCTTCGATTCGGCGACTGCGCCGGCTGCGGAAATCGCTTCTGCTTCAGCGCCGGCACCCGCGCCACCGCCTCCAGCCCCCAAGCCACCGGTGGTGGTCATGCCCCGGCCTGCTCCACCGCCGCCACCGCCCGCGCCGGCGGGACCGACGGCGGCACAAGCCGAGCAGCTGCGCCAACTCGTGCTCGATGCACGGCGTGCCATCACGCGCGGCGACTTCGACAGCGCCGATCGCGCGCTCGACCAAGCCGAGCGGATAGACCCGCGCTCGTCAGACGTCATCGCCGCGCGCCGCGACCTGCGCGATCTCCAGCAGCGCGCGCAGCACGAGGACCGTCGCATCGAGGCGATGGTCGCCGATGCACGCGCGGCGATCGCGCGACACGACTACCCTGCAGCCAGCCGGCTGCTCGATCAGGCGGAGAAGATCGACGCACGCGATCGCGGCGTGCAGCAGGCGCGCGCCGAACTCAACGCCGCCCGGCAGCAGGCCGACCGCGACAATAACCGTCGTGTCGACGAGCTTGTGGCGCAGGCTCGAACCGCGATTGCCCGCCACGACTATGTGGCGGCGGATCGCCTGCTCGATCAGGCGGAACACATCGATGCACGAGATCGCGACGTACTGCAGGCGCGCGCCGAGCTCAACGCCGCCACGCTCCCGGGACCAGGGCCGGCTCGACGGTAAGTCGCTCCATTCCCCGAGACGCGAAGATCAGGAGTGGTGCATGAGCACGTTCCTGCTGGCACCATCGTCATTGGACCGCGCGCATCCCTGCGCGCTCATACGCGCATGTGAAGTGCTGAAGCATGAGCGCGCAGGGATGCGCGCGGTCCAATGATCACGATGGCTATAGTGCGTTCCGAAGCGGATAAGGCCTTCCACGTTGCTCGCCTGATTTTCCCCCGACAGCTCTGCCCGAAACGGGGGGAGGGAAAGCCCGCGAGGGGAAACAGGGAGCGGCGGCTATGCGAACCGCGGCATCACCTTGGTTGCCATCAACTCGAGCGAGGTCAGGATCTGGCGGCGATCGTGCAGGCCCTGCGGGATCAGCAGGACGACCTCGTCCTGATCCGGCAACAGCCGCTTCACCTCGTCGAGGCGGCGGCTGATCGTATCGGGCGAACCGATCAGCAGCTCCGGCACGCCTTGGCCGAATGGTGTGGCCCAGCTCTGCCAGAACCACATCATGTCCTTCGCCCATTCCTGCGCCTGCGCGTCGGTCGGCGCGCAGATGAAGATGCCGCCCCACGCCGCCTGCTGGCCGTTCCTGATGGTGCGGCCGTGCCTAGCAGCCTCGGCGGTGTAGGCAGTGCAGAGCTGGTCGTAAAACTTCAGGTTGTCGGTCAGCACGATCGGCTTGCCGCCGTACTTGGCCCAGAACAACGCCGTGCGCATCGAGGCGGCGAAGCCGCCATAGAGCGGCGGATGCGGCGTTTGCAAGGGACGCGGCGCGATGCCGATCGCGTCGATCCTCATGTCCGGCGCGACGCCTTGGCCGTACTTCACATAGACCGGGTGTTCGTGCGGATTGACCATGCCCTCGGGCGGGAAGTTCCAGTACTTGCCGCGATGGCTGAAGGTCTCGCTCGACAGAGCCTTGACCACGATGTCGACGAATTCGCCGAAATACTCGCGGTTTGCGACGTCAGCCGGCTGGTCCTTGTTCCACGGTCCGACCGCGTTCAGTTCGCTGTGGATCTTGAAGTTCTCGACCCAGCGCGCCTGGTAGCCGCGCACCAGGCCGACGCCGAAGCGGCCGCCCAGCATGTGGTCCATGGTGGCGATGTCCTCGGCGACGCGCAGCGGATTGTGCGTCGTCGAGACGAAGCCGCAGGTGATGACCCGGAGGCGCCTGCTGTGCCGGCCGAGCCACATCGACATCAGCTTCGGATCGTTGGAGATCTCGAAACCCTCGATCTGCAGATGATGCTCGGGATGGCCGAAACCGAAATAGCCCGCGTCGTCGGCGAAACGGACATACTCGGCGATCTCGTCCAGCATGCGCTGGTAGAGCACGGGATTGCGCCCCGCCATGCCGGCCTCGAGCTCAGCGCGTCGGCCGATCGTGCAATACATGAACAGGCTGAAGCGCATCTCGTTCTTCCGCTGGAAGCGCGCCACTCCAGTGGCGCGTCATGCGTTGGATCGACAAGATCGCGCCACTGGAGTGGCGCGCCCCCAGCGCGTTACGCAGCCAGCTTATAGAGCTCGACCACGTTGTCGCGCAGGATGCGCTTCTTGACCTCGGGGGACAGGTGCGACGTCTGCTCCTCGATCACGTCCTGGCTCCACGGCCAGGTCGAATCGCTGTGCGGGAAGTCGTTGGCCCACATCAGCTGCTTCGGTCCCAGGCGATCGGCGAACTGGAAGGCCGTCCAGTCGTCCTGGAAGGTGAGCGAGATGTGGTCGCGGAAATATTCCGACGGCAGGCGGGCGAGTTCCTTGCCCTTCATCCAGTAGCGGTGGCGCTTGTAGGCGTGGTCCATGCGGTAGCTGAAATGCGGCGCCCAGCCGGCGTCAGCCTCGACGCAGACGACCCGCAGGCCGGGATGGCGCTCGAACACGCCGGAAAACACCAGCATGCCCATGATGTCCTGGCAGCCGCGGATGATCGACAGGAAGCTGTTGAGCTTGGGGCCGCGCGGCTTGACCATTGTGTTGTCGCCGCTGGTGGTCAGGATGTGCCACGACAGCGGCAGCTCGAGCGCCACGGCGGCTTCCCACACCGCGTCATAGGCCGGATCGTCGTAGTCCTTCTCGCCGGGATTGCCCGGCATCATCACGCCCTTGAAGCCCATTGCCTTGATGCGCTCGAGGTCGGCGATGCCCTCCTTGATCGTGCGCATCGCGGTCTGGCCCATGCCGACCAGCCGGTCGGGATCCTGGCTGCAATAGCCCTGGAGCCAGCGATTGTAGGCGTCGAAACAGGCATGCTTGAAGTCGAAGTCGGGATGATTGCAGATCAGCATGCCGACCGTCGGATAGATGATCTCGGCCGCGACGCCGTCCTTGTCCTGGTCGGCCAGCCGGCCCTTGGGATCCCAGCCGCTGCGGTGCAGGTCCTCGAACTTGGCCCCCCCGGCACGGATGTCCTTGGGTGCGATGCCCGCCGCGGCGATCAGGCCGAGCGGGACCGGCGTCTTCATCCCCTCGACGACGAAAGTGTCGCCGATGCCCTCGCGACGCACCACACGCGGCGCGCGCTCGCGGAACGCCGGGTCGATGTTGTCGACGTAGCATTCCGGCGGCTCGGTGATGTGCGAATCGGCAGAGATCGGGCGCCAGTCCATGCGTTCCTCCAGAATCCTTGGAATAGATGGTAGGCATCCGTTGCGCGAGGCGGCAAGCCGCCCGCGCCCTGCGATTTCGGGGGGCGGCAGCGGTTGAACCGTCCGCCCCCCTATGGCATACCCCCGCCCGCGCCAAGGTTCGGGCGCCGTCGCTGCCGTAGCTCAGTGGTAGAGCACCCCCTTGGTAAGGGGGAGGTCCACAGTTCAATCCTGTGCGGCAGCACCATCCCTAAGTGCCAATAATCAAGGAAAATCAAGCTTTCCAATCTTTCACGCCGCCGCGCTGGTACAAAGGCGATGGCGATACTCTGCATGGCGCGGCCGTGGAAGCACCCTAAGTCTGGCGTCTATTACTTCCGCCGAGCGATCCCGGAGGGACTGCGTCCGTTCGTCCCCAAGGGCCACGCACAACGCGAATACAAGCGCTCACTCCAGACAAAGGACGCTCGCCTAGCAAAGCGGCTCTACGCCGACGCCGCCCTGGTTTGCGACGACTACTTCGCCGAGCTGAGGGGCGCACGGGAACGCGCAAGCCGAGCCCCGGTGGTACAGGCCCACGGCACCCGAGGCGGAGTGGAGGGCTCCTCGAACGAAGCCCCAGGCGCGCCCTCGCCGGTCTCCTTAAGGACCCTCGCCGGGGAGCTGGGGCAAGAAATCTTGGCGCGCAACGCAGGCGGCCCACCCGTGGAAGCCGCGTTCCGTCTCGGCCGCTCCGTTCCTCCCGGACCGTGGGGAGCAAAGGGCGAGCCCTGGACCCACCATCGCTATGTGCTGGCCCTGTCGCAGCGGAACCACGAGCCAGCGGCTTCCGTCGAGTTCGTGACAACGCCCGCCCGTGAGTTCCTTCAAGGCCGCTTCGTCACGCTCTTCGGGGAGCAACGGTGGGAAGAGTTCTGTGAGCTTGCGCGCGACGCCATCGACGCGGCCCTTGAGGCACTACAACGACGCTACCGGGAAGGCGACACGAGCGACGCGCCGCTTGCCCGAAGGTTCAATCTGGTGGCGCCGGCCGTCAAGGGTACCCCGAGCGTATCCATCAAGGGGCTTTTCGATACTTGGGCAGCGGTCCGGCCAGCGGCGGCGGCCAAGACAAACACGCGCACCAGGTACAAGCGGCGCCTCCGGGAGTTCTCAGCATTCGTGAAGCACGATGACGCAAGCCGCGTCACCAGCAAGGACCTCCGGGCATGGCGCGACTATCTGTCGGCCAAGGGAAAAGCCGCCCGCACGATCAACGGTGATTGCATCGCCATCGTCAAAGCCGTCTTCAAGGTAGCGGAAGCGGAGGGCGTGCTCGCCGCGTTCCCATTCACCGGGTCCTACTCGATTGAGGGCGGCTCCGCGAAGTCTGACAAGCGGCGGCCCTACGAACCCGGAGAGGCGGCCCAAGTGCTCCTCGCGGCACGCAGGGAGACGAGCCCCCTACTCCACTGGATGCCTTCGGTGCTCGCCTATACAGGCGCCCGTCCCGTCGAGTTGATCCAGCTTCGGCGCGAGAACGTGAAGCAACGGGGAGGTATCCACTTCATTGAAGTAAACGATGTCGGTGAAGACAAGAACGTCAAAACCAGTAGCTCAGTGCGAGACGTGCCTTAGCCTTCAGGAGCCGCTGTTCTGCCTCATCCATCGCACTTCCCGCTTCGTCGTGGTGTGTAGGACAGAGCACCATCATGTCTTCGGGGCGAAAGTGCTGATCGACCGACCACTTAATGATGTGGTGATATTCGATAATCGGGACGCCGCACTTGCAACAGCCAAAGCCCGCTTCCTGGCACAGTTGCCGCGCGACCGGTTCGGGAGTGCGAGGCCTATCAGTCATTATTGTTTTCCCCTTACTGGCCCTTCAGCATCACGCCGCCGTGTCCGATGACACCAACTGGAGGCAGGCAAGGCGGAGGGCGCCTCCGAACTTCATCCATAGCCTGGACGCGAGCCATCTGCTGAGGAGCCTTGCACGGGCTCCCGGCGCGGGGATCGAGCGGCTCTCGATAGTGCATGACGCCTTCGGGACGACACCCCGAGGATGGGCGCGCTCGATCGCCTGTTGCGGGAGGAGTTTGTGGCGATGTATTCGGAGCCGATCTTGGAGCGGACCTTGGGGCGGATGCTTGACGATGGCGGAGCGGTGCGGCCCGATGTGCCTGCGAACGGTAGCCTTGATGTCGGCGCCGTGCGGGACGCTCGCTACATGTTCGCGTGAGGTCGTTTCTATAGTCTTCAAAAGGTCAATACGGTATCGGGTTTTGGCGCGACGAAAGCGGCCGGTAGTACCCTACCAGTCAAGGCCCGCTCGAAAGAAAACCCCGATACGGTGTCGATATTGTGGGGGTCCGGACGTGATCAAGTCGACGCTGCTATACATCCTCAACAGTCCGGTCCTGTTTTTCGGCACCTTCTTCCTGTTCCGCGCCGTTCTGTGGGGCGCCGCGGAGCACCTGTGGTCGGCGCGGTCTGTCGCATATCGCAAAGTGGCCGCGCGCGACTTCGCCGCGCAGCTCTTCCACGTCTTCCTGATCATTCCGCTCGTCATCATTTTGTCCGATCATCTGTTCGCGGCCTACCCGCAGCCCGCGCCGTTGGGCCACGTCCCGATGGTGCTGCGCATCCTCCTGTATCTGGCGCTGGGCGATCTCGGCTATTACTGGATGCACCGGCTGATGCACACGGACAGCCTGTGGCGCGTCCACAAGTGGCATCACTCGCCCACCTACATGTACTGGCTGGCCGGATGCCGGTCGACGATCGGGCAGCAGTTCCTGGTGGGCGTCCCTTACATCCTCGCCGCTCCCGTCCTCAATCCGGCGCCGTGGTGGATCTACACCGGGCTCGTCATTTTCAGCTATCTGAACGTCGACTGGATGCACCTGAACACGCCGTGGGGCAATCGCCGGGTCGAATGGATCTTCGTCACGCCGCGGTTCCACCACATCCATCACAGCGCCGATGCCGCGCATCACAGCAAGAACCTGGGCAACCTCTTCACCATCTGGGACCGCCTCTTCGGCACCTACCTCGACCCCGACACGCTGACGGCGAAGGAAAAGGACCTGTCGTTCGGCCTGGGCGAGCCCGCAAATCCCGTCCGCATGATCGTGGGGTACTGACACCGCCTCCCATCGGACCGCGTAAAGCTCCATTCGACCAACCCGCTGGAACGGCTCAACGGCGAGATCAAGCGACGCACAGAGGCCGTCGGCATCTTCCCCAACAAGGAAGGGCGAATTTGAGAGGTAACCCATTGGAATAGAACGATAAAAGGTAGATTATGGGGTAAATCGTCCCACTCCTCTTAAGAGTTCTTCCTGCTGCACTTCAAACGTGAGTCCACAGCTCTCCTGCCCATCAACGAACCGCAACGGACCGCGAATACCCGTAAAGAATGGTGGGCAGGATGGTGGGCAAACATTCTCCGCACGTTCGCCTGCACCGTTGCCCCTTCGATAAGGGCGCCTACGTTCGGCCCATGGCCCGGTCCAATCCCTACCGCATCACCCGCCCTGCGCCGAAACCGAAGGCCAAGTTCATGCACGAGGTGCGCGTCGGGCATGAGGCTGCCGAGCAGTCTTGGCTATGGCAGCACGTCGAGCGCATCGCCGGGCCGCGCAGCTTCCGGAAGCGCACCCCGTTCTGGGCCTACACGATCGTCGCCTTCACCACGAAGGAGCAGGCGCACGTATCTCCACCCGGTCGCTTGGCAGCTGCGGCAATGCGCTGAACCGAACCAACCCATTCCGCCGCAAGCTTCGCACTCTCTCCAATCGTTGACGCTCACCGCACTCTCGAACACGCCCTTGCAGCGATCTTCTCCGCGTCCCTCGTGACACCGCTCATTAACGCTCTCGACTCGGTGGCTGTGCGTGCCGCATCGCGTGCACACGGCGACGGGACTAGGGCGTGCAGAATTCATGAGTTTAGCGTGCGTCGGTCACTTCGATCTGTCGAGGCACCCGTGGAGGTAACTCCCAGAGCTTGTCGCGGATGGCCCTTGCCGGGCAGACGGTGCATCCCAAAATGATCGGCGGCCGAACTCTGCCCGTGCCGCTGCACCGGGAGTTCCGCGCGTGCGCAAAGGCCGGATTTGCCCGCTGGACGCTGCCGGCCGGCGTCGCCTGCCCGTGCCGCCGCGGTTGAGCGGGGAACGAAGTCCCACCGCCGCCCGTTGATTCTGCATGCCTGCGCTTACCAACCCACAGCCGATGACAACCTTCGATCCCTCGAGGGCTGCGCTCCTGCATGAGATCGCGAACGATGAGGTGATCGAGTGGAACCCCGATCGCGCCGACATGTGGCCCGAAGCCGCTCCTCTGTTCGATGCCTGGAGCGAAGTGCAGCCTGGCGCAGTGCATCCGGCGCCGACCCCCGAAGATGCTTCTTTGTTGCCCTACGGCTGATCATCGAAAGGCGGATTTCCTTCGGACTTGCGACTTCGATCAGTGGTAACCATATCGGGGCATGCGAATTGCTGACGACCGCAGAAGTGATGTTGCCCAAGAGGTGTCGCTGCTGAGACAGCTAGGTGCAAGCCGTCGGTCGAAGTCCATCCAGCTGTTTCGCGCCCGCCAGATCCGGCAGAGGTCGGTGCAAGAAACCCCGATTTTCGTAAGGCAAACCTTTGAGAAGACGGCGGCTTAACGCGCACTATCAGCTCCGTGTCGCGTCCGGTGGAAAGTCGTCGCCGTCGCGTCCCTCGCGCAGCGTCTTGGATGTTCGGCGTTCGGAATGATTGGGTGCCGTGTCGCCGGGGCCGTTTCAGGATATGCGTTCCTAGCTCAGGTTCTGCAGCGGGCCCTCGCTACCTCGACCCGCCTTGTCGAATACAAGCCCCTGCTCGTCGTCGCGCTGGCGGATAATCCCCATCGGCTCGGCCATGACATAACCGGCGAATCGGCCCCAATAGCGGGCCGTCGCCAGGATGTTTCCGGGATCGAGTGCAGCCATGCGCTCGGCCTGACTGCCGTACGCGTCTATCGCCTGCAGCTTTGTCCCGATGAAGTCGGTGATGTCGACGAAGCGTTGGGGACGGAACTCCACCGTCGAGGATGGCGTCTGGTAGCAGTAGAGATTGCGGACACCGCGTGCCGCCACCAGGCTGGCAGCATGGACCGCGCGGTGGTCCTGGTGCGTGTCTTCCACGCAATGCGTATAGACGTGGGTCGGATGCATCTCGCGTGAAACGTTCTCGATGATTTCAATCGTCTCGCGCCCTTCGGTGATGTGGGTGTCCTGCAGGTTGCCCATGTGCAATTCGGCGCCGAACAGGTTGGCGGCTCGCCGCGCCTCGGCGGTACGCACGTTTGTATCGCCACCCGCTGCTCCACGGGAGAGTGTCAGGATGTGCAGCACGTCGCCAGCAGCGTGGTGCTTGGCCATAGTGCCGCCGCAGCCGATCTCGACATCGTCGGGATGGGCGCCGATCGCCAGCACGCGCTTCTGCTTCCGCTCGCGGCGCTCGCTCACGGCCTTGGCCAGCAAAATGACCTGATCGACGAAATCCTCGGGCGTCATTGGCCTGAACAACAGCCCGTCGATCCGGCATTTGACAGCTTGCCGCATGAAGGACGGGGTCTGATTGTGGGTCGCAACCAAGGTGGCGACCCAGCGATGCTTGTCCTTGATCTCTTTTAGGAGGGCGAAGCCGCCTGGGACTACCGGATCGACGACCACCAGGTCGAAGCGTTCGGCCGCCACCAAGGCGGAGGCGGCCTCTGCAGTGCTGGCAAATTTCAGTTTTGCGATCGGCAGGTTTTGTAGAACGTACTGGGCTTTTTTGAGGGAGGATTCGTCGCTGTCGACCAGCAGGATGCGCACACGCTTTTCCGTTAGTTCCCTGACGACACTCAGCAAAGGAATTGGAGGCTGCGGGATCTTCTGTGTCGGCATGGAGGCTACCAGGTAAAACGATGACCAGCTGTTACGTGTATGTCGAGGTTGATGGAATTGTATCTGCTCGTGAGCGGAAGCGCGATCCGATCGGTGATCGGCGGAATCGCGCGTGCACGTAAGTCAACTTCCTGAAGCTTTGCCGTCGCCTCGTGCTCGGCGGCCCAGCCGTCGTGCCAGGCTTGGCGCGTCTCCGGCGCGTCAATGCCCCAGAGACAGTATATCGTGCCGTTGAGTTTGATTGTGTGGCCATCGGTTATGGTCTGCGCCGTCACAGAAGCCGACGTGAGGGCGCACGCTGCCGCTACAGCTAGGCCAAGCACGCGCCGAACGATTTGGACTCTCATGATCGCTCAACGAGATTTATCGCTGGGCGCTGCTCAAAGCCGCTTTGCCGCACCTGGCTGCTATCTGTTGCGCGCACGGATCGCGACGACCCCAAGAGCATGCTCGGGGCCGTTCCTAGCGTGGGGATGGCGAGCCCGGCGCCTAAGCCGTGGCTTCGGACAAACGTAGCTCGTCGATCCTGCGTATTCCTCGCATGGCCATGCGGAGCCACATGCCGCGACCGTGGCTATCGAGGTCTGCCCATTTCCCCGGCACCCCGGTCATCTCCTTCGCATAGGCTGCGTACAGCGTGCGCGCGAGGGCGTCGACCAGCTCACGATCAGCGATCATTTTCAGTTTCCTTACGCTTCACGTCTAAAGTACCGAGCAATTTTTTAGCCAACCGTGAGCTCGCTAAAGCGCAAATCCCGCATATCTCGCGGCCCCAAAGACGTAGGGCCGGCAGAAAAGGCCGCTAACCAGGCCGCTGCGGCCGGACGCGGGCCGGGCGCTTCATCGGGCGCGCCATAGACGCCATCGCGCCCGCCATCGGGACCGCTTCGCCAGATGCTACCGGACGGTTTCGGACCGGCGGTGCCGCAATGAACGTCACCGGGTCAGTTTAACCTATTCCGCTTGGGCAATCGGTCTATCGCTTCTTCGATAGCCCGGCGCGCTTCGACATCCCCGAGGGACCATTGGTCGGCGATGATGGTGGGAATGCACTTAGGATCGACATCCGCCAGCCGCTCAAGCAGCCTGCGCAAGCCCTCCAAATCTCCTGAAATTTTTGGGTTGGACATCGCTCTCCCCCTGATTTTTTGAAGTTCTCGACAAGCTCCCTGCGTGTGAACAATCGCACCGTCGCGGCCAGCGGCCCTCGGCCGGTGATTGCGAATCGGTATGACCGAGGGCCTGACCGCCGGCCTAGGGACCAGAGTAGCCGGAAGCTTGGTCGACAGTGTACCGACGCGCTCACCGGTGCCGCGGCGCGTCGGGGGTAGGCGCTATCTTGCGGGGACAGAGCGCAGTGACCCACAGCATCTAGGGGTTGTTAGCAGCTCGCAACGCCTCGATCTTGGCGACATTGAGTCCACGTTCGTGAGGGGTCATAGAACAACAATTGAGGTTGCCCGGCGACTGGCCGGTCGGCGTGCGCCGCGTCGTGGCCGCGCCTCTGCAGAGCGACGATCTGGAGTCCATGCTCCTCTGGCTTCAAGAGCTGGACGTAAACGCGTGCATCTCGACAACGCCACCAGCACTCATCGTGGTCGCCATTCACGATCCTTACGGCGGCGATGACATCCGAGAAGATTTCGAGCCGGTCAACGGTGAGTGGCCGCACAGGCAGATCGCGCGCTGGCTAATCAAGACAGCGCGGTTCCATTATCCGCGCGTGAGGGGCAGCCAATGACCATCCAACTCCCGCCGCCGGGCGTCTGGCCGCGCAACATGAGCCGTCGTGACCCGAACGCCGAGCTTGAACGGATAGAGCGCGACAAGCTCGACACCATCTACGCCATCGAACTGTTGCTCGATCGCCTCGCCGACAAGCACGGCATCAGGCACGAGGCGATCAATAAGGCGGTCGCGGGCTATGCCGAGAACATGCTGGGCGATGTCTTTTTCGAGCTCGAGAAAGAGCTGGCGGGCGAACGTGATGACGGACCGGAAATCTGCTGATCGCGCACAGCGTTTCTGCCAGGCACTTGGCGATCTCAGCGCCCGCCACCCCCAACGCAGGCGCGTGATCGACAGTGTTGCAAAACGTCTCGGCGTGCCGTGAGACGAAGCTGAAGCCGCGGCAAACGAAGCAGCGGCAAAGGGCTGGCGAGTGCCACCTGCAGCCGCTCCAGCTCGGCGACGATGCAATCGCCCTTCTCAGAGGCGTGGCAGTGCTTCGCGGCGGCGTATCGGTCCTCCGCCAGTGCGAGGTCGACGAAGTGCCAGTTGTAGATTTCCGGCCGAACATCGCGCACATCGTCCGCCCAACTCGCGACCGATGCCAGGGATTGACCGGGCCCCGGCAGGCGCTCGACTTCTGCAGCCATCCGCGGAGAGAGCCGGCGCTGCGCCAGCTCGGCGATGATTGAATGGCCCTCTGGCCCCCACGCCAGCGCCTGCACTGGCAATAGTACGGCGCCCACCAGCGCCAAGACAGCGCGCAAAACCATTGCCTCCCCTTCGTCTTCCGGTGGTAGGATCATTGAGAGGCACGACCGCGCGGGGGCGACAATGCGGCGACGACGGGGCTTTGCATTCCTTCACACGGCCGGGGTGTTTGCGCTGATCCTGTCGGGCACGGCGCCAGTGAAGGCTGCCGACTACTCGCCGTCAGTCGATCGGCCGTCGACATCAGCGCCAAGGCCAAGTGTAAAAGCCCGCCGGGGTGCGCGTGTTGAGGCTATGAAATAATCTCGAAGCTCGAGGTGTGAACGCGTGCTTCCAAAAATGACGTTACCCAATCGCCGATCGAGTCTCGTGCTTCTGGCATTGTTCGCCGCCGTAACCGGGGCACGTTCCACTCCCGCCAGCGCTGATACCTTCCCGGGTTCCGTAGTCCAGGTCGGCCCGTGGAAACTCAGTGCCCACACGCCTAACAAAAGCCCAAGCTTTGGCGGGTGTACAATCTCGCGTGTGCAAAGCGAAGGTCTCGTCCTTTACATCGGCCTTGGGGCCGGCGGCGACCGCAGTTTGCTCGGCGAAGCGCCTGCTTGGGAATTGAAGCCCACTGAAGTGTACCCCGCCTCGCTCAAGGTCGGTTCGAGCCCCTTCACCTTCATGGGCTACGCCATTAACGCACGCACTATGACGTTCAAGGTTGCACCGGAGTTCTTCATCGAGCTCAAATCCGGCCTGCAACTTAGCGTTAGCGCGAACCAACGTCATTTCACAATGAGTCTCGACGGCATCGAGACGGCGATGGCGCGGCAAAAAGACTGCGTCAAGGAGTACACCGGCCGCTCCTTGACCCCTACGTTGCCGCCCTCTGCCAGGGATGTCTATCTCTGGCAGGTCATTCGGAAAATGTCGCAGCATCTTCCCGAGCTCCATGACACGAATGAAGGAGGCACTGTTGTCCTGCGTTTTGCGATTGCGCGTGACGGCAGTCTGACGGACGCAAGCGTCGTGAAATCGAGCGGTGTGGCCGCCCTCGACAGGGGAATGCTGGAATCGCTCAGGGCGGCATCACCCTATCCACCGTTGCCTTCGGAAATTCCCGGCAACCAAGTGGTATTTACCCAGCCGATTGCCGCCAGGCGCAAACTCTAGCGAAGTACTCGAGCATCTTCATCGCGGCATCGCTCCTAAGCAGCTGATCTGCTGCGCAGATTTGATCGGTATTCCGATCCTTCCCTAACGCTGTCGCCAACGTCGAACGGGGAGCAGCCGGCTTCTGCCTTCCCAATGCATCGGGCATTGCGGTCCGTGGCGGGGTGGTAGGCCACTTTGAATTATCGCAGCCAACCCAACATGCGGCATGCCGCGTAGAGCACGAACAGTGCGGCTCCGGCCATTCCGATCTGGGCGACTGCGGCGATGATGTTCTTGCCAAAGAGCTGATCGCCCAGCGTCAGGAATGGCTTGGAATCGTCGTTGTTCATTTGAGCTTGCTAGTGCAAATAACGTGGCTCAGCCCAGCAAAGGTGCTTCAGGCTGACCGGACGCATCCGCTTGTGCGTCGACGCCGGCGGCTTTGGCCTCAAGCTCCAGTGCACGCCTCTGCATCATCAGCCGGTCTTGTTCGAGCGACAGTCCCGATCCCACATGGCGCACCAGCTCCGCCATTCCACGTATGGCTTCAGCTCGCGCTTGCAATTCCGCAGATAGGTTCATCGGCCGGTTTTCCCAAATGCTAGGTCTGTGCCCAACCATCTCGCCGCGGACGTAGTAACGACACATGTGCCAACGCATTTCCGGCTGAGGCTGCCAGCGGATCACCCTGTCAGTCTGTGTGGAACCGCACACATGAGAATGCCGCCATGCAGGCGCCCGGTTCGTTCCTGGAGTTTCAGCGGGTCATGCGGCCGTCCGGTTTCAAAGCCCGCCGCCGAGCCAGAGGCCGCCACGCTACTTCGAGCGCTACAAGGGCGCCTTCAACCTGTGCTTGCGGCCTTGCTGGCACGTGGCACTAGGCCGAACACAAGCGAAAAACGTCTAGCCGCCATGCCAAAGACCAGCTTGCTAGCATTGAATACGCCATCTAGTTCGTGCCCATTGGATTATCGTTCGGCGGTGTCAGATGCGACTTGGTGTGATTGCTGGCGTGGTGGGAGTGTGGCTCGCCACTTCTGCTCAGGCGCAGACACTACCGGTACCCTTTGAGAATGTGGCACAGATCGTCTGTACCGACCAAACGACTGCTACGGCGCTCTTGGCCGTCTACGATGAGGGAATGGCTCAAGGTGACGAAGTCCTCGCGCTTCTCGCGGCACGGGGTGCTTGCGAGCGCGCCACCTTCAGCGGAAAACCCGTGGCCGACGTGCACGCAACCAAGCACGGCGGCCCGCAGGAAGGGCACGTCTTCGAGGTCGAGGTGACGACTGGCGAAGTCCTCAAGGGTCGCACCCGCGCCTACATGGTGCTGTACGTGTTCCATGACAACGAGGCGGCGGCGACAAGCCTATGGCCCGCCGGGCTTAGTCGAGGATAGTACTGGGCGGAATCCTCGTACAGGATGACGCCGCGACTACTACTGATGGATCGGCAAGGAAGGTATCTGCGCCCCGATCTTTCGAGATTGCCTGAGGGCACAGGAGAAGATCAGCCAAGCACACACCGCAGGGAGGTGACGCAAGGCGACCCGCATCCGGATCTGCCAGCCTTCACCAAGTTCTGCGGCTCGAGGAAGGCAATACGCGCTTTAGCTCCACCCTTAGTGTCAGGAGCCGAAGGCCACGAGCTGCGTTGCACTCGCTAGCCATCCCCTCGGTCACGCCCAGGAGCATTCCATGAAAGTTGCAGCCGTAAGCTTCGCCTTGATCCTGGCAATCTCCGGAAGCGTCTGGGCTCAGACCACCACCGAGCCCCCAAGAAGCCCGAGCTGCACAGCCGAGGCGACAACGAAGAAGCTCGCCGGTGCCGCCAAAACCAGCTTCATGAAGAAGTGCGAAACCGACTCGCCAACCGCCTGCGATGCCACTGCCTCAACGAAAAAGCTCAATGGCGCGGCCAAGACGAGCTTCACGAAAAAGTGCGTCGCCGATTCGGTCGAAACCAATTAGGGGGCGCGCGCTGCTCAGGATTGCCGCGCTCAGCTTCGGTGTCCATCCGGAACGCGATCGAGGCCGAGCCAACTCAGCACGCGTGGCCGAATTGACGACATCACCAGCGCTCCGGCAGCGGCACCGGCGCTGCTGGCCATGAAATCCAGGATGGCCGGCGTCCGGCCGGGCGCGAATAGCTGACCGGCCTCCAGTGTTCCTGCGAGCATGACAAGTAGAAGGACTTGGACGCGAAGCCCAAGCCTTTCTCGATACGCCAACGCCATGATAATCGCCGTGCCGAAGTATGCCACGGCATGTTCGACACGCCCATTTGCGCCCGTTCGGACTACCTCATCGCCTGGCAGCCACGAGAGCACAACGAGTATCGCGATGCACATGACAAATGCGAGTTGAAGGGCCACGGCCCACAGACCGGCATACTTGCCAGGCATATAAACGCCCCCAATTCAGCCCACGTGATCCACCGCCAGCGGCCATCTCAGACGCCTCTGGAACTCGCCCAGTATTCGACCGCGGTCATCGAGCGAGACCTCGTAACCCCTAGTGTCGTCGAATCGAATGGGTCTCTCGGGCATACGCGGCGCTCTTTGGGCTTACCCCTCCTTCCATCTTTCGCCGCGGCGTAAACCAGGATTGGCGTCTGGTGGGAATCCGAACAAAACAAGAGGGAGGGGCATGTGAGATGCAGGCACTCTTCTTTGCCCGTTGAGCGCCATCATTCACATGAGAAACGAGAAGCCCGCCGCGCGTGGTGTACCTTCGACCCCTGCCCGTTCGTCTTCGCGCGCGGCCGAACGGGCAGCGAGATCAAGGACGCGGCCGATGCACCAGCCGTCTACGCGCACGAGACGAGGGTGACTGGGCGGAAGTGCCTGCCGCCGAAATTGCGCTGGAAGCCGACCCGGTGATCGTACGGTCGGTGAGCATCAACGCCTGCGAGGCCTTGGCGTCCCGCCATCTGGGCCTGATCTTCGCCATCGTGAGCGAGGTCCCCCGTCACCGGGGCATTGAGATTGCCCGGTTCGACGAGCCGTGCCTTTCATAGCGGCCTACCGCTCCCCTGCGGAGTGGCGGCGGCCCAGATCCCATACTGCTCTGTCACCCCCCGCAGGACTCAATTCCTTAGGCCCGAAATCTGCCCGCGCAGCGCGTTGGAGGGGGAAGATGACAGCGGCGTCCAACTAACAGATCCAGAAACACCAGCGTCTGCGCGGAATGGAATAAAACGCGACGGCGCCCGGTAAGTTGGTTCGTCGATGACGGTCCACCGCCCCGCTTCTCCCCCGCGATCGTCATCGGGCCTACAGCCTCGCCAGATGCCCCCGCACCTGGCGAGGCACCCCTTCGAACGGCCTCCCGCGTCAAACGGTTGGGCCTCGGAGCCAAGCTGGTTATTTACCCGCTGAGAGGCTCTGGTTGATTCCGGCCCGCATGCGCGGCGTTACTTGACAGAGCAACCTCGTGACGCGTGGAGCGCAAAAACAATCAACGCCTAAATTATGCCGCCGTCACCAACAGCGTACTTGCGCGTATCATCACAATAGCAAGCAATCGAGGGCCCTCATGATCAATTTTCTTCGTGACCCCTTCATCCAGATTGTGGCGCTGGCGGCTGTCGTGCTGGCCGGCGAGATCGCGGTCGTGCACTGGATCTCGTGATGCGCTCCGGCCTTCAATCAGGGCGCGAATCTTAATCTGCCGCCAAGGCCGGAAGCTGCCAGCACGAAGTCTCCACTCGGAAAGACCTCCAGAGCCACCGCACCGGCCATCCCGCCAGTAGCAAGGGCTTTCGCCGCCGCCACGCCTCCCGGATGCAGGCACCCCGGACACGATCGAAGCTTATTTTCGGGAGTGATAGGACCCGTCGCCGGGTCGTAGACCCGCCGAGTCATTCGGTCGTAGAAGCTCTCGGGGCAGTTCTTGCCGGTCATATTAGGTCTAGCGGCAGGATCGGCTGCATTCTCCTCAGATCGGACGGAGGATGCGCGCTTCGCAACGCAAGGAAAGGTGGAGAACATGGCAAGGCTCGACGGCAAGGTCGCGGCGGTGACGGGTGGGGCATCGGGCATCGGCGAGGCGACGGTCAGGCGCTTCGTCGCCGAGGGCGCGAGCGTGGCGTTCTGCGATCGGGACGGCGACCGCGGCCGCCGCGTGGCGACCGAGCTCGAGGCCGCAGGCGCCAAGGTCGCCTTCACGCAGGCCGACGTCGGGACCGAGGCCGCCTGCCTCGCCTTCGTCGACGGTGCGGCGCAGCAGTTCGGGCGCCTCGACATCCTCGTCAACAATGCCGGCATCCGCAAATACGAGAAGGTCGATGTGGCGAGCGCGGCGAGCTGGAACGAGATCCTCGACGTCAACCTGATGAGCTACGTCTTCTGTGCTAAGGCGGCCATTCCGCTGATGCGCCGCCACAAGGGCGGCGCCATCGTCAACGTCGCCTCCGTCCGTTCCGTCGTCTCGGGCGGCGGCAATCTGCAGTATGACACGACCAAGGCTGCAATCGCGGGCTTGACGCGGGCGCTCGCCGCCGACCACTCGTCGGAAGGCATTCGCGTGAACGCCGTCGGTCCCGGCCCGATCTTCACGCCGTTCCACCAGCGCCGCATCGCGGCGGCCGGCGAGACCGTCGAGCAATACAACGCCCAGGCCGCACGAGGCACCATGCTGAAGCGCCCGGGCAGACCTGAGGAGGTCGCCTCCGCCATCCTGTTCCTGGCCTCCGACGATGCCTCCTACGTAACCGGCGCCCTGTTGTTCGTGGACGGCGGCATGACGGCGCTGTGAGGAATACACCCGGTACGTGTCCTGCCATCCCCTCGCCTCACGCCGTGGTGTGCTTGCCGGCCGTCACGCGTAGCGCGTTGGTGATTGCCATGGCCGACGACCGGCAGCCCACTGGGCAGCCTGGGCTGTGGTTCTTTGTGTGACCCGTCACGAACGTGCGGACGCAATGCCGGTGGCAGGGGGTCGTTGCGGCGCCAAGCAGAGCGCCCGCTTGCGCGGCGTTGATCGCGTTGCGTAAACTATCGCCAATGTCGAGGCGCAAACGAACCGTCATCGGGCTCGTCGTCATCGAGCTGCTGTTGGCCGGCGGCTGGATATGGTTGCATGGCGTGGCTGCAACTTCGTCTCATGCTTCCAGCGATAGCACGCGCGTCATCGGAGAGTTCTTCGGCGGCGCGATGGGTCTGATCCTTGGCTTGTCCCCACTCCTCTACCTGATGGCCCGCAGAAACGACCGGCGAGCGGAAAATGCCGGTTCCCGGCGTTAGCGAACGAAGCCGAGAAGTCAGTGCTGCTAACGCACGCCACGGCGGTCGGGAGGTGGCGATCTCGTCGGGACCGAACGGCTTTCGGCTCGGCAACAGGCAGCCTTCGGACTCGCCGATGGGTTATGGAGAGAGCGAACATGGCCGACATCGCGGGCAATGCAGGAAAGAAACGCATCTACCGCACAGGTGACCGGCACACGCCGCGTACGGGGTATGACGACATCACTGGCGTCACGACAGGCGCTGCAGGACCTCGTCGACGTTCTCGGCATCAAAGGCGAGAGAGATCCGCTGCGGCACCGGCGTCGAGCCGGCAATCGGCACTGTCGAAATCCGGCTTCCGCTCGAACGACGCCGGTGAAGGCTTGATAGCCCGCACCGGACCGGGACGTGCCGGCCTTCGTCACAGGGACCAGGCTTCGCTTCAGGGCGTGTACTCGAAGCCCGCGCCGAGGAAGTGCTGGTTGGCCGCGCGGACCTTGGCCGCGGCCTCGTCGTAGAGAAAAGGCAGGAAGGCGAAACGGTGGCCCTTCGTCACCGGCGAGACGGCGTGCATCAGAGAGCAGGAAAACACCACCGCGCCGCCGACGGGTGGCCGAAATTCGCGTTGGCTGAACTCGGGAAAGGAAAGGTCGCCGCCCTCGAAACCGTCGTTGAGGTTGATCGAGACGGCGAAGCGGCGATGGGCCGTGCCCTTCGTCGTATTGTCGCGATGAGGACGGAAATGGCCGCCGTCCTCGGCGCGGTAGCAAGCGACGAGGTAGCGCTCCATGCGCGTGGCATCGAAGTGGTGGACCTTCTGGATTTCCGGCTTGATGCGACGCAAGACACGGCGCTGGATCGCCTTGATCAAGGCCTCATCCTCGACGATGAAATCGCGGCGGCGCTTGTGCCGGTGATCATGGACGAGCTTCGTCTTGCCCTCCAGGTCGCGCATGAAGCCCGACTCCTCGCCACCGTGCTTGTCGTAGGCGGCGATCAAGGTGCGGCACAGGTCGGGCTCGAAGACGTTGGGTAGCCAGAGCACCGGCACCGGAAGCTCGGCTCTCGTGTCGCGTCCCGGCGGGGGCAGGCGACGGAGCAGCTCGAACACGGCCTTCCCGTCGCTTCCATCCGGCGCGAACGGGATCGATGCAACGATGCGCAGAGCCGGGTCGAGCAGCAGCCAGAAGCGACGCATGCCGACGGCCGCCGCGCTGGCGGTGGCGTCAGCCGCAACGGCGCCGTAAAGGCGGCTCACGGCGCCGTCGAAATCCCAAAAGAAGCGTATGCCCGGCAAGCTTTGCCGCACCCGGCCGCTTTCGGCATCGGCCGGATCGAGGCTGACACCGAAGAAGCAGGCGCGCATATCGTCGAGCAGAGCGCGATAGGCCTGCACCGCACTCAGCGCCGCTTGCGCGGCGGGATCGGCTCCCGAGCCGAAAAAGCACAGCACGACATAACGGCCCGCAACAGTATCGAAGCTGTAGTTGGGATTGCTGGTCGAACGCTGCCGGAACCAGGGTGCAGGATCACCGGGAGCGAGGGTGGCGTAGTGGAGCGACATGATGGCGGGCTATTGATGACGGCGTTCGACGGACACCATGCTACGACCCGCGAACGGCCCTGCCAACCGGGGCTTGCGGTGACCACTTGCCGCTCGCGAGCGCGCCTTTGGCCTGGTCGATCAGGACACGGGCGGGACGCATCCCCGATGGCGCAGCCATTTCGAGCTGTATCCTCCAATGCTTGGACGACGCCCCGAACTCCGTCTCGAGATGGCCGGTGCTCTCGCCTCGGTTGGGACACTTGCGGGCGTCGGCTCGGGTATCACGACACTCAGCTGCCGCATCGGGTCTCCCGATTTCCTCAATCCCTCACTTGGTGATGGTTCCTCGATGAAGTGGAAGAATAAAAATATCCTGCAGCCGTCGGTTGGTCCTGCTTCGATTGGCCGAGCCGGGGAGAGAGCCGCCGGCAATGGCGCGGCTGCTATCCGAGCTCGGCCCGGATTCGCGTCTCGCTCTCGATCATGTCGATGACGGCCGCGTGCCCACTGGCCGTTGCTCGCTTGAGCGCCGTCATTCCGTCAGCGGCCGTCGCTTCCGTCGCGGCACCCGCCTCGATCAACCGCTTGACGATCGTGGCGTCGCCCGCCGCGGCACACATCAGCGCGGTCCAGCCGTTGGCGTCAGTCCGATTGACGTCGGCTTTCGCCTTCAGCAGGTGCTCGACCATCGTGCCATCCCCGCCGAGCGCGGCGCGCATCAGCGCGGTCTTGCCGCGGCTGTCGCCATGGTTGGGGTTGGCGCCGTGCGCGATGAGGACGTCGACCATCTCCAGGCGCCGGTTCTCCGCCGCCCGCATGAGGGCCGTCTTCCCCTTCCTGTCGCAATGCTCGACGTTCGCCCTGGCCTTCAGCAGGCGGTTGGTTGACGGGATGTGGCCGCCTTCTGCGGCGCGCATCAGAGCCGTCATGCCCTTGATGTCGGCCCATTCCACGTTCGCGCCGGCGGCGAGCAGGCGTTCGACAGTGGCGTCATTGCCGCGCATGGCCGCCGCAACCAAGGCAGTCCAGCCGTTGCCGTCGGCGTGATTGACGTTCGCCCCGGCCGCGATGAGCTGCCCGACCCGGTCATCCTCGCCGCCCAGGGCAGCCATTATGAGATCTTCCATGACGCCAGTTCCTTCCGAGAGACTGCGCCACAGAATGCCACGAGGGCCGATGGGCGACCACCTTTCGCCTCGCCGGCCATCAGCCGGCGATCTCGGTCGATACCAGGAAAAAGGAGATGATTGGCGACTTTCAGCTCTTGGGTGTCGCATGCCTCCCCATCCGCCAGTTTTCAAAAACTGGTCGGCGCTTAGAAGGCTCGTATGAGTGTGCTTGCCTTAAGGGCGGGCAGGATGCGCCAGAGGGTCAGGTTGGTGGGTGCCTGAAGGTCGGTGAGGCGCCTGAGGCCGCTTTCGGCGTCGGTGAAGACCGAGATCAGGGTGGTGCAGACGCTGACATGGCCGGCCTCTGCCAACCTCACCGCCAAGTCGATCTCGGCCAGGCTGTTGGGTCGCTGCCGGCTCAGGCCGCCAATCCGACGCCACGCCGCCGTCGATACCGCAAAGCAGCGCGGCGAGTTGGCGACCACCGGATAAATGGCAGTGGACAGGATTTCGCTGCAATCGAGCTCGCTGACGCCAACATGGGGGGCGATCGAGAAATCGACACGTGCCGGGAAATAGCCGGCCGAGCCGAAGACCGGCACCCCGTTGCCCGCCTCACGAGACCTCAGCTGCAAACAGCCCACCGTACCGATGCCCTTCAGGCAGGCAATGCGGGCCAGCGTCTCGACCGTCCGGTGGTCGTGCAGGATCACTGAGCTATCGAGGAACAGCAACACCTCCCCGACCGCCGCTCCCGCCGCCAGATTCAGCGCTTCACTGGTGTTCAGGGCGCCCTCCACCTCGATCACCTGCCCGCGCTGCGGCAGCACGGCTTCCAGCGTCGCCCGAAGCTGTGCCACTTGACCGGCAGCGTGATTAGCGACCGCCAGCACGACCTCGCACGCCACCGAGGTGGCCTGCGCAGCCACGGTGCTCAACAACAGCTCGAAAGCCGGGTCGGGCCGCAGCATCGCAATGATCACCGATACCTTGACGGCGACGGCCCGTGGCGGTGTCGCAATGACGAGGGGCTGGTCCTTCGCCACCGGAAAAACCTTGAGAGCCTCTGTCCTCCTCGGATTGAGGTCTCGAAACACGATGGCGATCGGCTGGATATGATCGTCGCTGCAGTCATCCCCGGGCGCTGCGAGGCCCAGGTCGGTGAGATACGGCATCTCACCCAGCCCTCCATGCTCTGGATAGAGGGCCTGTGGCAGGCCGCCGGGAAAGGCGACAAGGTAGCGACGGTCCGGAAGGGCATCGTCGGTGACGATATGCGGACCGGGTTGCTGGTTGGGGGGCGCGGACAATCGACGCGACACGACGATGCCGACGCTCGGAATCCCCCGGCTCGGCAAGGAAAGCCGGCTGCGCCCTGCGCGGAGAACGCCGGATTGCGTCCGCCCCAACTGCGCCACCGCATGGTCGACGAAGCTGCGGTCGCCACCATCCCGCTCGACCCGCACCTCGACATTGCCCGCCGCCAGTGCGACAGCGAAGCTGGCCGACAGCCATGTGCCGACGGTCGGATCGAAAATCGCCTCGCCTCCCGTTGCCCCCACCAGGTCGACCTCGATCTCGGCAATGGCATGGCTGAGGCCTTCCTGGCCCCAACCAACCGCCTCCGCCAGATAGGCGTCGCTCAGACGGCAAAAATCCCGCAGCGTGCCGCCCTCCTCGCCCACCGCCGCCACTTCCGCCTCGTGCAAGCCGCCACGCAGCAGCGACGGGAAGGGAATGAGGTCGGTGAAAAGTATTTCCCCGCTTTCGTCACAGCCGACCAACAGGATCGGCATCAACGGATGGCGCAGGCCGACCGCGGCAATCGACGTCTCCGCCGCCAGCGGCAGCTCGTCCACCAGAACCAGGGAAAGCCCACCCGATTGCGGCAGCGGCTGATAGACGCGAAGCAAGCTCGCGCTCGGCCCACCGGTTTCCCCCGCGTGGCTACCGGTCCGCAGTTTCAGCAGACGGCTGTTCGCCCACCATAGATCCACCACACGCCATCCGCTTACGCCATCCATCGCCCGCAGTGTCCGGAACGAGGCAAGATCGCGCACCGCAGGGCTGGCCGTGACCAGTGATCGAACCTGATCGCCAAAACGAACCGTCGGACGCAGGCCTCCTCCCTCCCCTCCCAGCAGTTGACCCAGCGCCGTCACGCTGCCCGCCGGCAACAGGAAACCCTTCGTCCCGCCCTTCGCATCCAGCTGCTTGTCGACATCAGGCCGCCGGATGCACCGCTGGCTATGGCCGATAAACACCTCGCCGCACCACAGCTCGACCCGCAGCCGGGCATCGTCCTCGCCGGAAGACCACGCCCAACCATCCACGTGGTTCCCGCGCAACCCCTCCAGCTCGAGCCGGTGCCCCGACGGCAACGGCCCAGGAGCCAGGGCGCCTCCCAAATTGTCGCCATGCGCTTTCCCGGATGTCGGCAAGAAAACACGGGCAATCCGCTGTTGAATATTCTTCAGGCCGCCGACGCGCCCAGCGCGGGCGCCCGGTTGGCCGACGGTCGTCTTGCGCTCGCTTTCCGGTGCGGGCTTTCCATCAACGGACGCGCTGCGCCAAAACAGCGTTCCGTAAAGTCTGAGACACTCGGCCGCCGGATCCGTGCTTCTATCGATATCCGGGTGCGCCCAAAGAAAGCCTCGCGCATCAAAATTCGGATGGGGCATGCGCCCCTCTTTCCAGCCAAAATCGAGGTAGTGAACAAGCGGATTGATTCCAGCTCGTCGGACATCCTCATTGTCCTCGAGATAGAATGCGACATCGAAGAATGGCGACGGATTCAGGTTCCGTCGCCAGCCGACATCATGAAAGTGAGCAAGCGGCGCCCGCGGCTTTCTCGTGGTGAATTGCTCGAGATAATAATTTTCGACGAAAAAGGGCGTCTCTCGATACTGTTCCTGCAATGATGGCGGACGCGTCAGTGCACGAAATCCTTTGACCATCTTGCCAGATCTCCAACAATCCGCCCCGCTCCGCGTTCCGGTCACCGCTGCCCAGATTCCAGAATCTCTCATGATGAGGCGTCGATGAACAGCCGCGATTTGGCGACTCTTCCTGGCCGCAGATCGCCCAACTGCGCTCTGCTTCCTTCCTGACCGTGCCCTCGGCTTCGTCTACAGAACCCGCTGGTTCAAGCGGCTTTCGAAGGTGTATAGAGCCGCTCCCCAACGCCGTTCTTACGGGCTGCCGCTTCATCGAAGACATCGAGGACTTGGGTGAGCAATCGCTCAGTCGTGTACTCGTTTACCAGCCGCCTCTGCGCGCGTTGGACCTGCTCGAAGCGGGCAACTGGATCACTGGCCAGCGTATCCAGGGCAAGCAACCATTCCTCTGCGCTTTCCGCCAGAATCCCGCAGTCGTCGGCGCAACAGCCGTCATAAACCGTGCCACGGCTCGCAACCACGGCTGCACCGATGGATGTGTATTCCACCCACTTGGTGTTCGCCTTCGAAAGATTGAACTCTATCGGAGAAAGCGGGCAAATGCCGATATCCCACTCCCGGAGGGCAAATTCCTCGAGAAATCTCGCGTACTCCTTGATCGGGGGAACGGTGAGAACCCGGCTGCCAAACTCCTTCAATTCCGGAGGCCGAGGGATCGAGCCGAAGAACTCAAAACTGACGTCCGGGTATCGACGGAGAAATTCGACGATGGCAGGCAAGAGCGCCGTCAGATTGTGGCTGTGGTCCGCGCTCGCCATATAACCGACTTTGCGCACAGGCCTCATCGTCGCCGCTGAAATGACACGCCCGGGACAATAGATATCTCCCGCTCTCAGGGGAGCAAGGGCGCCGATGCTCGCAAATTTTCTCTTCAGTCGTTCCGTAGAGCAGTAGACAAGGTCACTTTCGTCGAGAAGCTGCTTTATGGCCTGCAATCTCGGAGCGGCGCTGTGAATTGCCGCCTTCTTCTCGCCCAGGACGGTCGGCACATTGAGCAGATCATCATCGATATGGAAGACTGTCGGAATCTCGAGTTGCCGGGCGAGATCCAGAAGCCAGTCTTGATGCGGTCCCGCGTATCGGCAGAATGCGATCAATGTCGGGCGGAACAACTTGACCTGCTCCGCAAGCCAGCGCCGCTCGCCCTCCAACGCTTCCCCAGCCTTCCTGCCCGATGCCTTGATATCGTCAGCCGTGATCAACTCATATACTACTTCTCTCTGCGCTTCCGGCAGGGAAAATGGCTTGGCAAAACTCAATTGAAACGTCGGAAGATTGACTGGAGCGAAAAACAGAACCCGCCGTCTCTTCCGGTTCCTATGGGCCAGAGCCAGGATAGAGAGAATTTTCTCGCCGATCGGTGCTACGGTCCTTTCGGCACCAGCGAGCGGCCGTCGGCGTGGTCGCAAGTCCCATTCGCTCAGCTCTTCAAGGGTTGGATCGCTGCCAACCGGCTTCCGTGCGATCGCCTGGAGACGGCCGGCCGGTCCACAAATGACATCCGCCACATCCTGCAAGCGGTTCACACGCGATACCGTCGCAGCGTCGACCTTCGGCTCTTCCGCAGCCGATTCTTCGCCTGATGTATCCTGCCCGAGGTAGTGAACGATCGGAATCCCCGTCCGAAGCGCATGGGAGATGAACACTTCGGCATTCGGGCCACCATTGCGCTCCAGGACGAGCAGCGTCGGGTCCAGGACCTGAAGTCGGGCTTCGAGCCAGCCTTGAACCGTAAGAGGCTTGGCATTTGCACCCAGTCGCTCCTCGGCTTCCTGGTCCGAAAGACAATGCACAGACACATCGTGCGCCGAAGACATCTCACGAAGAGGGTCGCCGATCATCCTTTGAAGACTGGAGAATTGATTGCTGGGCACCAACACTACCCGCTCCGGTCGGCGCTTCGGAAAAAACCCCGGCGACGTCAGCGCTGCAGCGGACCGTAACACTGTCATGAACTTTTGCCTGATCTCGACGGGGTCAACCGGCATGCCATAACGCTCGAAGAATTGCCTCTGTCGCTCGATGAAGCTCTCCGGTCGCGCGATGGCTTCGCGGGCGAAATCCAGCCAGTCCTGCACTGTCGTGATCTCGGCCAAGCCGTCGTACGCGGTCGCATCCATGACGGAACCCCGATCCCGCCAGATGGCGACGGGAATTCCCGCCAGCATCATGTCGACGAGGATCGAGGAGGCTGTCGATATTCCATAGGCAAAGCTCGAGAGGTCGACCTTGTAGATCGGCTTGTTGCTAAGTTTCACATTCGCGGGCAGCGCCATCTTGCTCCTGACGGCGTACTGCCCTGCCGGATGGGGGCGCAACACCACATTCCTGGACTCTCGCGCCATGGCCTTGCAGAATTCATTGAAGCAGTCGGTGAACTCGCCTCTCATGTCGGTGTTGCGCGCGAATCGTACGGAATGGAGAGTCTCGCAAACGATGCCGACCTTCTGGCTTTTGGTCCATGGACTGCCTGTCGGCTCCAGTTCGCGAAGCGCGATCGCAGGACCCGTAATGTGCAACTTGGATCGTTGAGACGAGACCATCGACTTCTGTTGAAGCCCCCCAAACCATCCGCACAGGATATCAGCCGCGAAAACCACTTCCCGCCCATGTGCGATGTCGTGCGCATGGCTATGGAGAAATCCCACGCCCTCCAAACCATGCTGCAGCGTGATCTTCACGAAGGACGATGGGACGATTCGAAAAATATCGTGAGTTATGGCATGTGGAGGCAAATTCGACTCGCTGGCCGCAATCAACACACCACTCTTGCCCTGCAGCAATTGCAGCACTTCGCTCATGGTGTTGAAGACGAAAAGCTGGCTTCCCGTGGAACTGCTGATGTCGGCCAGCTCCTTCATCCATCGGCCACCCTGATCTTCACGGGCGAACTTCGTCGAAGCGAAAAACAGCGTGCGGAAGCCGGGTTCCTTCGCTGCCAGCAGCGCGATCGGTTGCACGACACTGACGTCCTGGACGAGATTGATCAGGAAACAGATATGCTTCTCAGACATATGACTCCGCTCCTGCATCGTAGGTCACGCGCTTCTCGGCGCTCACCGGGAAGACGCTGCGCTCCGAAAGAACGCACTTGATCCCGGGGAACAGCAATTCGGTAACGGCTTCGACGCGCTCCATGACCGACGAGTAACTGGCAACCAGGCCGATCGGACCGCTGTACGTCCCAAGCGCAATGCCGCACGTCAAACCTGCGTCTTCCAGGGCCACGAGGTCGAGCGAACGATACACGCGTTGGCCAAGAGTTCGCGAAACCGACAAAGCCGTTATGATCTCGGGCCGCAGCCGCGGCCAGACGCGGTTCGACAAGTAGAGCTCCAGTCGGGCTCCATCGTCTCCAAAGCGGAACACGAGGTCGAATTCCCATTGGTTATTGCAGAATGGGCTCGCAATCGACAGAACGCCGAAATCGCGGGCAAATACCTCCACATCCTTTGATGCCCTAACCCCGTGAATGACGGCCAGGCCGGGATCGACGCAGGATCCGCCGGATTGTGATCGCTTGTGCAGGCCGAGCAGAAACGCGGCGAGATTTTCTGCTTCGCGATCGCGGTCGGCGTACTTGAGGATCGTGTCGCACAGGACCCCAATCGTCTCCTGCCGAAGCAATAGATTTCCGTCGTCGACGTCCTTGGCCAAATCTCGGACGTCGCCGTACACCAGGGGCGACAGCGCCTTGTACAAAGGATATCCGGTCGAAAGGACCTGCGCTCCGTTCGACAAGGCGGTCACGGCGCGATTCAATGACTTGGCGATACTGAAATTTTGCGCATTGACGGGAATGAAGCATACTAGGCTGTTCGACAGCAGCTCGGCCTCGCCATCCTCGGTCCATTCTGCGATCGTATAGGGCACCGGAAGGCGCTGCAGTCGCCCGAGCGTCTCGGTCGACAGCGCCCGTGCATTGGTCTGGATCTCGAGGGCGACATTGAATCCATGTCGCCGAAACATCGCCAGCTCCGAGCCAAAAGCCACGAGATCGGAGAGACCGACGGAAAAGTGAGCATTGTCGCCCATGCCGAACCAGCAGACCTCGATCTCCCGCCTGGTGCGGGCACGGTCCACCTTGGAACGCAAGTTCGCTCCCAGCTTGTCGATGTCGATCGTAGGGGCTGGGTCGTTCATGACGTGTGTCGCAAGGTGCGGCGCGACAGTCTTGGCCAACTCGTTCATTGCCGGTGTCGAACAGAGGACGAAATCGACCACTTCAACGATCGCTCGAAGCCACGTCCGGAAACGCAGGATCCGGCTATCCCGCGCCTGGCTGAAGTAGTCGTCGAAAAGATCGATGCCGACAATCCTCGAGGTACCGGCAAGTCGCCGGGCAACAAGTATTGCTCTGGCATCGTAGCATTTGCTGAACAGATAGATGTCGTCGGTGAATTCGTCCAGGTCGCAGATATCCTGCAACACCGCGAGCCGGAGCCGATGTCCCAACGCCGAGAGACTTGCCTGGATGCGCTGATATCTGATGCGCACCCCCGCCTGCCGCGTGGCGTCTTCAGATGGAAGTATCACACAGATGTTCATCCATTTAGCTTCCTGATGACGGGCGCCGCAGCCGGACTCGGGTCGCTCCCGATCGGCACCTGATGAACCAGAGTGGGCGGCGAGGGCACGTCCAGTCGAATACCGGCGGACACAATCGAGGTGCATAGATGGACCATGCCGGCATTGGATGCGCGTGCAGCAAGATCCATTCCGTCTCCGGATGCCGGCGCAAAGCCGCCAAGGGCTTTAGGGGTCGCCGTCCGCATCATATGCAGGGCCCAGGAATTGGCCGCGACAGGATATGTCGCCGATGGGAATAGCTCATAGCACTCACGCTCCAGCAATTCCCCTCCCCCCGAGATTCCCTCGCTTTTTGGCGTCAGGAAGAAGCCACCGGACTGACAGACAACGTCGGGCTCTTTCCTGTTGAGGCCGGGCCGCACGAGCATGCACCCCGCGGAGGCGACGCCATCCTGCGCAACCATTGTGCCCAGGGTTTCCAGAGTCCGGGAATCGTGCAGCACGACGTTGCTTTGGATGAGCAATAGATTGTCGCCGTGAACGAACTCCAGTACGCGATCCAACTGCGCAGAGAGATTTCCCTCTCCGTACTCGACGATTTGGTATCGCCCGTCAAAATGGCGACTGAGCGCCCTTTCGACCAAGGTCCGCGCCTCTCGTTGGGGTGATTCCAGTATCGCAACGACATCCACCCGACCCGAAATCGTTTGCAGTTGCAACGATTCGATCAGCGCAATAAATCCGTCGCAGCGCGCGCCGCAAGACGGAATCACGACCGTTATTGATGTTTCCTTCGGCAATTCCCGACAGAGAAGAGGGCCTGAAATGTCCGGTGCCACAGGCATCAGAAGCGCGGCCTTCAGCGCGGACAAATCGAAATCGACGAACCTGATTGCCAATGGCCACGCGGGAACGGTGGTCACGTCCTGGGTGTCTTCGAGCCGTCGCAGAAAGGGGATTCCGACAGCAGAGTGCCTCGGCTGCAATGCCAGGAGCTCTTCTCCCATCGACGGAAGGACAACAGCCCAGGCAGGCCGAGCGGTCCCACTACTGGCGACGGCAAATCCACCAACCGTCACACCTCGGCGAATCGACAGTATGTTGTCCTGAGCGACAAGCGCATGAAGCGATGGAAGTGCGTCGTACGGGATCACCAGAGCCTGACCTTCGCCATGCCTGCGGTGCACCCAGTTGCTCGACCCCGATGACGTATCAATCGACGGCGCGGCAAGCCTTTGCTCCAGGAAAGTACGAACATCAGGATGATCGATATCAGCAGGCTCGGCCGGAGAACATCCGATGTTCATCACCGATTCCAGCCATTCACGAACGTCGATCGAAAAGATCGGTTCTGCACCGGTGGCGCCTCGAAGATCGACTTGGATATGCCCCAGAGCCAAAGGTGCTCGCCCAGCCCCGCCCTCGAGCAGACTGCGCAGCAGAGTCAGCGAAATTGTCTGCACGTTCGAGAGCTGGTCCACCTCTCGACTCACGGCTATCAGTTCGGCATAGTGCACCCCCCCTCTGCACAGGCTTGGAAAGGGCAGAAGTGAAGTTCCTATCAGACGACCATCTTGGTTTGTAATGGCCATCAGAACAGGCAGGAACGGATTGAGCAGCATGGCATCGGCGAACTCGATTTCAGCCTTGCCCACGGGGTGCTCCCCCACCGTAACCAAGCGTGCTGCTCGCGGCTCGTACTGATAGCACCGACAAGTCAGTGAAGCATCGTCCTGCCAAAGCGACGACTGAAACCGAAAGCGCAGACCACGATCGCTAACGAACCATACGTCGGCGACGTCAGCGCCGGGCCAAATGTTAGTGACGCAAAAGACCGCGCCATCCTCTTGCAGGACAGAAGCAGCATCCGAGTTGTCCACACTCTGCCCAACATCGCGCCGCAACAAGAGTTCCGATTCCAGCCTGAGATTGGGGTCTACCAAGCAACTGAACTGACGGAGGTGATCAAGGGCGCACGTGACAACTTCCCCTCCGTCGAACCCGTTCGCAGGGAGCTTCCCAATGTGCTGACCGCCAAGTCGCACAACCAGCTGGTCCTCGACCTCATGGAGATCAAGCTGCTTCATTGAAGATAGACATGGGTCATCGAAGTAGTCCCAATCTCAAGAACAATTATCATACTGTCCAGGGTATGCCAGCGACATCCCGAGATACGCCAGCGCCTTTCTTCCTATAGCATAACTGACGCCATAGGTTAGATTGAACGTATTACTATCGAGAGACGATCTGTTGATCGTCAAAGGACCAACACCTATCTGGTTCGTGCGCTGCAGGAAACGTGCCACGATGTGGCAAAATGGGGATTTGGCGCACGATTCACACCGTCGCTGCCCTCAATCGTTTGCGTTTGGCCTGCGAGCTATTGGCCCAACTCATTTGACGCCAATCGCCAACATCTCTGGATCTCATTGCAACGACGACCGGATTCCACTTGCAGTTGGACAGCGCTTGGGGCTGAGTCGATTCTAGGTACCCTCGGCGATGGACATTGTAGCAAAATGCTAGCATTCCTGGCGAGGGAGCATTCAGCTATCGCGAATCTCCAAGAATGACGTTATGAACGGCAACAGCGAATATTGCGGCGGGTGGGGGTCTTAGGATGCGGCTGGGTATCTTTCTGCTATACGATCAGGAAGGACACGTCAGCGATCACGTCCTCTACCTGCTAGCCAAATTCTCCGAACACATCGACGATCTGATCGTCATCTCGAATGGACCGATCACCCCAGAGAGTGCCGAGAAGATTGGCCCTTACGTCAGCCAGATCGTCGTCAGAGACAACGAAGGCTTCGATGTCGGAGGCTACAAGCACGGGATTCTCGAAGTAGGTTTCGATCATATCGCAAAATATGATGAACTCGTATTGTTTAACTATACGGTGTTCGGGCCAATATTCGATCTCTCCGAGATGTTCGGAGCGATGGACGAAAGAGACATCGACTTCTGGGGCGTCACCGAATTCACCGATGGAAGGAAGCTGTTCCTTCAATCGTATTTCCTGGTCACCCGACGCAAACTTCATTCCAGCGCCGATTTCCGCGACTATTGGCTGACTATGCCGGAAATCAATTCGATCCAGGATTCCCTGGATTTCCATGAATTTCGGTTTACGCCGTTCTTCATCGAGCGGGGCTACCGGAAGGATGTCTATGTTCAGAACGAGGCGTCTTGGCAGGGGAACACCACCTTGGCCGATTTGCCCGGCCTTCTGCGGAAGCGTCTTCCGATAATCAAATATCGGGCCTTCAATTTCGAGCCACGCGATATCGAGCGGCGCGGTGCGCTGCCGGCCGCGGCAAATTTCAAACTGATCGAAAGCACGACGAGTTATCCGATAGACCTGATTTGGGAATACATCATCGCCCAGACTGACACCGATCGGGTCATCGATGCGATCACGGGAACGAAGATCAGCTTTGGCGACAATGGGCTCGGTGTTGGTCCAGTATCCGATGTCGACGTTATTGTCTTCTTGTCAGTAGAAGACGAGGCGAATGCCGAGTTGCTTGCTCAGTATCTGAGCAAGATCGACCCCAGCAGATTGTTTGTAGCTTCGTCCAAGCCAGCACTCGTCGATTTCTTCGCTTCGCTAGGATGTCAGTCGATAAAGGTCGCCCTGCCGGTGACAGGGGCCCCCATTGTCGCCTTTCGCGATCGAATTCTGCAAATTGTTTCGGATAATGATATCGTCTTGAATCTTTCCTGTTTCGTCGGCGAGCGCGATGTCTACTCATTCCGGCAGCTTGTGCTGGAGAATTACTGGGGACCTCTTGTCGGGTCGCTCGAGACTCTTCAAGCGATCGGAGCGTGGTTCAAAGACAATCCCCGCTTGGGGCTGCTCTTTCCGCCGACAGATTCTATTCTCGGCAGGGTGAGCCGGGCAGGTCCTCTCTGCCCCCGCGCGAGCAATTGGAATTTCCAGTCCTATCCGCCTGATCTGTCGCAAGCCCTGAGGCAGAGCCGCTGGCCGTGGCGCGGAAATGCCGCCTTCTCGGGTCGATTCGTGCGAAGCCCGAACTTTCTTGCTCGTCTTGCCGCGCTCTACGCCGAATCCAAGCCAGAGGGTGCTCCGCGAATTTGCGGCATGGAGGGGTTCATTCCTGAACTGGCGCGCAAAGCAGGCTTCGCGTGCGCATTGACGGTTTCCGCTGAACAAGCCTCAAAGCTGGTCACTCGCGGCAGTGCGGACGAGCACATCGCCAGACAAAACTCCGAGCAGAAAGCTCGGAAATTTACAGCCGAAATCACGAAGTTGCGCGAGGGCCTCGCCAGAGGTTCGGTGTCCAAACAGCCCGATGTAGCGGAGGCCATCCCCGAGCCTGCCCGACAGGCGCGCCCCAAGACCTCTGCGCCTGCTCCTGTCCAAGCCAATCCCACAGCGACGCCGGTGCCCAAGATTTCTGCGTCTGCCTCAGTCAGGCCCGCGGCAACGCCGGCGCCCAAGCCTTCTGCGTCGGCCCAGACCAAGCCCACGGCAACGACGGCGCCCAAGCCTTCTGCGCCGGCCCAGGCCAAACCCGCAGCGACACCGGCGCCCAAGCCTTCTGCGCCGGCCCAAGCCAAACCCACGGCGACACCGGTGCCCAAGCCTTCGGCACCCCAGGACAAGCCTCCCGCGGCGCTGGCCGCTGAAAAATTTGCAACTGCGCCAGTAACGCCTAAACCTGCCGCCGCGGTCGCCTCCAAGCCTGTGCCAGCCCGAGCTGAAATTGCGTTACCGCCGGCTTCCAAAACGCCTGCACCCCGTCCCCCCGCCGAATTGCCGGACAAGGTGCCCGAGCCGAGATTGGTCAGTGGCGAGGTAGCCACGTTGAGTTGGCCGAAACGTTGGCTCGAGGACCGCCGTGCCCGGCAACGCGTTCCGGCGTTGCAGGAACAATACGGCCAAACCCCGCTCTTCGTTGAGGACTACTATCTCAAGCAGTTCGCCTCCAACAAGCCCCGGGTCCCGCTGGTTCACTTTCATGACGTTGGCTGGCGCCAGCAACTCAACCCATCGCCATTCTTCGACGTGGCCTTCTATCTCGCCAGCTATCCGGATGTCAGGCGAGCCCAGGTCAATCCCCTACTCCATTACGTTGAACATGGCTGGAGGGAAGGGCGATCGCCGCATCCGAGCTTCGATCCCGCCTCCTTCTTGAAGGCCCATCCCGATATCGACGGCACGAAAGACGACCCGGCCGCCGAGTGCTTGAAGCGTTACAGAACGCTGGCTTGGAAGGTGGCTCCATGACGATGCCGGTCTTCGATGGATTTTTGACAATGGACCTCTTCGTTGAAGGCACGACCGATGCGGGCACTCGCGGCGACTGTCGCCGCACCGCGCCGGCCCAAAATGTTGGATCGCTTGGAGTGGGTTATTGCTACAGGAGTAGAAACATGCCGGCAGTCGGATCGCCGTCGTTGCGGCGTGATCCCGGGTCATCGCTGAAAGATCGGCGTCTCGCGATCGCGCTCGGAGGTTGCGGCCAATGATGCTCGTCCGGATGATTGACGAGGCATCACACCTCTCGAGAAAGCCGAGGGTGCTGTTCATTCTCCAGGGCGTTCACCACCTGAAGCTCTACGAGAATGTCCTCAAGGCGTGCCACGAATTCGAGTGGATCTGCTTCCTGCCGGGGCTCCCCCGCGATGATGCCGAGATCAACGCCTATTACACCCTGTACGGCGTACGATTTTTCTCCGATCGCTATGCCGCCCTCGCCCACTTCGCCGACATCGATGCCGTCGTCACGACATGGGGCGTCCCTCACCGGAAACACCTGCCGTATCTGGATTTCCTGGCCTTGGCCTACGAACTCGGCATTCCCGTCTTCGAACTCCAGCATGGCCTGTTCCAAATCGGATTGACCTACCAGGAAGAAGCAGCGGTCGTCGGATCCCGCACAGGGGCGGCGACGGCCCTTGCAGGGGCGAGGAACTTCGCACGCAATGCGCTCACCTGGTCTGGCAAAGACGGCATCGGGTACCCCCGGGCCTATGGCTCCGCCTGCTCCGATGGACCGCAAGCGCAGCCCTGCAAGGAGCAGGTTGCGTTTCTGACAAATCATCACTGGGCGGTTCTTGGCGAAGACGAGCGAGTCAACTGCTATACGATCATGCGCGACACGATCGCCGCCTTCCCTGCAGTCGATTTCGTCCTGTTGCCGCATCATGGCGAGCTCAAGCTGAAAGCCTTCACCAGCATGATGTCGGACCTCAACGGGATCGAGGCCCGGAATTTCAGGATCGAAACCGCGCGCGACAAGAAATCGTATGACGATCTCCTGGCAACCTCGAACCTGCTCGTCGGATCGCTGTCGACGACCATCCTCGACTGCGAGATTTCGGGGACGCCGACGGTCGTATTTCGCAATCCGTCGCAGGAGAGATTGCTGTCCTCCTTCAGGAAGGTGGTTTCCTTTTCAACCTCCACCGAACTGCAGGGTATCGTGGAGGACGTGCTGTACAAAGGATATCGTCCGGAACTGGTCACCGGATCTGCGGAACCGTTTCAGCCATCGCGCCTGGTCGAACGGCTTGGCACCGCAATCGCAGGGCGACGCCGGCCATCGATGCAGAAAGCCGTTGCAGCCATTGCCCGCTACTGCGGCCCACCCCTCGCGTCCTGATTTGCAGTCTCGCAATCGGGCGCATGAGCATAGGCTACTGCTGCGCCACGGTGATCGTATGCATTCAGTGAGCACCGCGATTCTGCGCAAGTTGGGTCAACGCCCTCGATGCGTGGGCCGGACGGCCAAGCCCCATGCTCTTGCCGATCTCGTATGGCAGCGGAAGTTACGCTGTCTTCTTCTTATTCATTCAATTCCGCGATGATGTTCGCGATCAAAGCGCTCCACCCGGTCTGGTGCGAAGTCCCCAGCCCGCGGCCCGTGTCGCCGTCAAAATATTCGTGGAAGAGGATGTAGTCCTTGAAATGCGGGTCGGTCTGCATCTTCTCGCAGTTGCCGAAGACGGGCCGTCGGCCATTCTCGTCGCGCCGGAAGATATTAATCAACCGGTTGCGCAGGTCGTCGGCAATCTCCTTCAGCGACAGCAGATTCCCCGAGCCGACCGGACATTCCAATCGGAAGTTCTCGCCGTAGAACTTGCCGAACTTGTTCACGCTTTCGATGAACAAGTAGTTGAGCGGCATCCAGATCGGACCGCGCCAATTGGAGTTGCCCCCGAACAGATCGCTGTCCGATTCTCCCGGAACATACCTGACTTCGGAGCGGAAGCTGCCCGCTTCGAAGACGTAGGGATGATCGAGATGGTAGCGCGACAAAGAGCGTATCCCGTAGTCCGACAGGAATTCGTTCTTGTCCAGCACGCGCTCCATCACTTTGGAGGCTCGGAAGGCACGCGCGATGGCGAGCAGGCGTGTACCGTCGGCGCCCGGCGTGTTCGACGTGGAAACTAGGACAGCAAGCTTGGGACGGTAACGCAAATACCAGTCCCGTTGCCGGGTGAACGAGGGCAGGTTCTTGAGCAGGTCGGCGTCTATGGAGACCACGGCGAATGCCGGGATCAGGCCGACGAGCGAGCGAATGCGCAGCGGGGTCGGCTCTCCATCACTGGGGACGAGCCAGTCGTAGAAGAAATTATCGGTGTCGTCCCACAAGCTCAGCCCCTTGCCGCCGAGGTTGGTCATCGCCCCGCCGATCATCAGGAAATGCTCGAAGAACTTGGTCGCAATGTCCTGATAGGCATCGTCCTGTTGCGCAAGCTCGAGGGCGATCCGCAGCATGTTGAGGCAATACATCGCCATCCACGACGTCCCGTCGGACTGGACGAGGACGCCGTCCACCGGCAGAGGCGCCGACCGATCGAAAGCACCGATATTGTCCATGCCGAGGAAGCCGCCCTCGAAGACGTTCAGACCGCGCGGATCCTTGCGGTTCACCCACCAGGTGAAGTTGAGCAATAACTTGGTGAAGACCTGCTGAAGAAACCTGCGGTCACCGCTGCCGGTGCGCTTTTGCTCCAGTTCGTAGATGCGCAGCGCCGCCCAGGCTTGCACGGGCGGATTGACGTCGCTGAAGTTCCATTCGTAGGCCGGCAGCTGGCCGTTGGGGTGCATGTACCAGGCCTGCCCAAGCAGGATCAGCTGATGCTTGGCGTCTTCGAGATCGAGATAAGCAAGCGTCGTCAGATGGAAGGCCCAATCCCAGGCCGCGAACCAGGGAAATTCCCATTTGTCGGGCATCGAGACGATGTCTTCCATGGTGGCATGCACCCAGGCGCCGTTGCGCCCCTTGAGGCGGGCACTGGGCGGCCTGGGGTCCGCCGGATCGCCGTCGAGCCAATCCGTGACGTCGTAATAGTAATATTGCTTGGACCAGAGGATTCCCGCGAACGCCTGGCGTTGAATGCGCAGGAGGTCCTCGTCCTGGCACTTGCTCTGCAGGTCGGCGTAAAAAACATCCGTCTCGCCTTTGCGAATGGCGAATATCTGCTCGAAATCGGCGAAGGGCGCAGGTTGGGGTGGGCCCAGGCTCAGCCTTACCCGGATCGTCGTGCTGCCGCCCGCGGCCACCGTCCGCCGGTATATTCCCGCGACTTTGGTACCCTTGTCCGAACTGACCGCATTCTTCCGGCCATTCACCAGATAATCGTGGAAGCCGTCCTTGTACAAACCTCCAGTGCCTTCGCTACCGAACACCTTTGCAGCATTGGTCTCGTTCTCGCAGAACTTGATCTCGTCCGGCCCGTCGAAGTGGATCGCATAAGCATCGAACGTCTCATGTTTGACGACGACATCGGCGCCGTCGCGCTCGAGGGCAGGTTTCGGCCGATCGGTGAACCAGGTCCAGGTGTTGCGGAACCAGACCTGAGGAAGCACATAAATCGATGCTTCGTCCGGACCGCGATTGGTGACGGTCAAGCGCATCAGGATGTCTTCGGCGCCGGCCTTGCCATATTCGATATCGACGTCGAAATAGCGATCGTCGTCGAAGATTCCGGTATCGATGATCTCGAACTCGGGCTGCCGGCGGTCGCGCCGCGCATTCTCCTGCACCAGAAGGTCATAGGGAAACGCAGCCTGAGGATACTTGTAGAGCATGCGAGCGTAGCTGTAGGTCGGCGCCGCATCGAGATAATAATAGAGTTCCTTGACATCCTCGCCGTGATTGCCCTCGCGGTTGCTCAGGCCGAACATGCGCTCCTTCAGGATCGGGTCCTTGCCGTTCCACAGCGCGACGCCAAGGCAGAGATGCTGCTTGGCATCGCAAAACCCGCCGATCCCGTCCTCGCCCCAGCGATAGGCGCGGCTGCGCGCGTGCTCATGGGGCAAGTGGTTCCAGGCATCGCCTGTGTCGCTGTAATCCTCGCGCACCGTGCCCCATTGGCGCTCGCTCAAATAAGGGCCCCATTTGCGCCAGGGTTGCAGTCGCGCATCCGCCTCGCCCAGGCGGTCCCGTTCAGGGTTGGTCCCAGCCGGCATTGGACGGTCCTTCCGTAGGTCTACGCGCTCACCGCGCCCGGGCCGATCGTCGCCGAGCTGCCGTGCAGCCGGATGATCACTGTGAGCATCGAGGCGGCCATCGGCTCTAGCCCTCGCCGGCAGCGGCCCGGTCGACGAACCAGATGAGCTCGCCGACAGGCTTGACGCGGGCGGCTGGCACGCCGCTGCCGCCCGCACGAACCGCCTTGAAGATTGCGGCCTTCTCCTTGCCCGCCACTAGGAACGCGACCTTCCGGCTGCTCTCGATCACCGGATAGGTCATGGTGATGCGGACTTCGGGCCGTCCGTGGGACACTGCGGCGACCCAGCGCTTGCGCTCGTCCAGCACCGGTTCGCCTGGCAGCAACGAGGCGGTGTGGCCGTCGGGGCCGAGACCGAGCAACGTGATATCGAACAGGGGCCGCGCCGGATCGAGTACCGCTGCGCCATAGGCGGCCTGCAAGGTCCGCTCGTAGCGCGCGGCGGCATCGTCGGGAGTACCGTCCGCCGGCACGGGATGAATATTCTCCGGCGGCACAGGCACCTTGGAAAGCATCGCCTCGCGGGTCATCCGGTAGTTGCTGTCCGGATGATCATAGGGGACAAAGCGCTCGTCGCCCCAATACCAGGAGACCCGGCTCCACGGAAAACGTCCGATGAACGGCTCGGACGCCAGCAGCGTGAACAGGGCCTTTGGAGTAGAGCCGCCCGAAAGCGATACGCGGAAAGCGCCCTTCGCGGCAAGTGCCGCCGACGTCATCCAATCGGCCACATGGCGCGCCAGCGCGGACGGATCCGGAAGTGTCTCGATGCGCCCAATCATCGCCATGCCGCCCTCACTTCAATGAGCCGAGAATAAAGCGCTCCATCGCCTTGGCGAACCCTTCATCGTTGTAGGAATCGGTGGTGACGCTGGCCTGTTTCTTGACCTCATCGGGAGAATTGCCCATGGCGATGCTGAAGCCGGCGAGCTTGAACATGGGCAGGTCGGTGGGCTGGTCTCCGATCGTTGCGATCTCCTCGGCCGGCACGCCGAGGTGGCGCGACAAATACGCCAGCACCGCGCCCTTGTTAGCATCCTTGTTGGTCACATCGAGATAATAGGGCTGCGAGCGGTTGGCTGTTGCGCGCTCGCCAAAGGCTGCCCGGGCGTCGGCCTCGCAGCGCTGCACCAGCTCGAGGTCATCGCTGACGCCGACGACCTTGGTGACCTGGTCGAGATCGGCCGCCACATCCGTCACGACCTTGGGCGAAAACTTGACCGTCCAGGCTTCGTGCTCAACGTGGGCTCCATCGGCTTTGCCGACCAGCCAGTCATTGCCGCGATAGACCCAGGCATCGAGTCCGTGGCCACGGATCAGTTCGACCGCCTGCGCGGCAACATCGGGCGGCACGGTCCTCTGCTCGATGATCGTGAGGTCCGGCTTGATGAGAAGCCCGCCGTTGAAACCTGCAATCGGCGTGTCGAGCGCGAGGGCGTCGAACAGCATGGCCATGCCGCGCGGTGGCCGTCCGCTGGTAATGGCGAAGCGGATGCCCGCCGTGCGCAGACCGCGCACGGCGGCCTGGGCGCGCTCGGTCAGCACTTTCTCCTGAGTGACCAGCGTGCCGTCGACATCGGCCAGCACCAGGGAGATCTTTCGCTTCTCTGCCATCGTGACCTCAGTCGTGTTCGCTCATTCGAGAGGGCGCCACGCCCGCCCGTCTCGTGCCATCAACTCGTCCGCCGCAGCTGGACCGTCCGAGCCGGCGGCATAGTCCGGGAAATCATTCGGAGCATTGCTTGCCCACGCGTCCAGGATGGGCTGTGCGGCCCGCCAGCCCGCTTCTATGTTGTCGGCCCGTTGGAACAGGGTCGCGTCACCGATCATGCAGTCATAGATCAGCGTCTCGTAGCCGGTGCTGGGCGCCGTCGCGAAATAGCTCTTGTACGCGAAGTCCATGCTGACATTGCCGAGCGTCATCGTGGGACCGGGACGCTTGGCGGCGAACTGGAGCGCGATGCCCTCGTCGGGCTGGACTCGCACGATCATCCAGTTGGGGTTCATCCGCTCGACATGCGTGCCGCGAAAGAGCGTGTAGGGCGCCTGGTGAAAGCGGATGGCGATTTCGGTCCAGCGGCGCTTCAGGTATTTTCCGGTGCGCAGATAGAAAGGCACTCCGGCCCAGCGCCAATTGTCGATCTGCAGCTTCCACGCGATATAGGTTTCCGTCGCCGAATCGGAGGCGACGTCCGGTTCGTGGCGATAGGCCTGGGCCTGCTTGCCAAGGACGGTGCCTGCGCCGTACTGCCCGCGCACGGCATCCCTCAACGCCCGCCTCGCGGTGACCGGCCGTATTGCCTCGATGACCTCCGCTTTCTTGTCCCGGACGGCTTCGGCGTCGAAGGAGATCGGTGGCTCCATGGCCGTGAGCGCCAGCAGCTGGAACATATGATTGGGGACCATGTCCCGAAGAGCGCCGGTCGCCTCATAGAATTTGCCGCGCCGTTCGACCCCCACCGTTTCTGCCGCGGTGATTTGGACGTGGTCGATGTGCTGGCGATTCCACAGCGGCTCGAACAGGCCGTTGGCGAAGCGCAACGCCATGATGTTCTGGACCGTCTCCTTGCCGAGGAAATGATCCATTCGATAGATCTGCTTTTCCTGCAGAACCTTCAGAATCTCGGCATTGAGCGCCTTGGCCGACGGCAGATCGTGCCCGAACGGCTTTTCGATGACGACGCGTCGCCATTGGTCATTCTCTTCGGTCACCATGCCCGCCGCGCCGAGAGCAGCCACCACGACGCTGAAGAATCGATCTGAAACGGCGAGGTAGAACAGGTGGTTGCCAGTGGTACCGGCCGTCTTGTCGAGTCCTGCGAGATGCTCCTTGAGACGGCTGTAGGTTTGCGGTTCGGTGAGGTCGCCTTGCAAATAAGTCATGCGATCGGTCAGCCACCGCCAGGCAGCCTGATCGATCCTGTCGGCCTGGAACTCGCCGCCACCGCTGGCGACGAATTCATTCATCATGTCGGTTAGGCTCTTGCGCCATTCCTCCGCCGTCCCGGCCTCGCGGTCGACGCCGACCAGGCGGAAGCCATCGGGCAGACGCTTGGCGGTCACCAGATTGTAGAGCGCCGGCGCGACCAGACGCTTGGTCAGATCGCCTCGGGCGCCAAAAATCACCATGGCGCAGGGCGGCGCTACCGCGACGGTCTCGGCTTTCTTCACGGTCTTGCCCTGAGTCGATGGATCAGCCTTGTTCGGCATGGCTTCCTGTCCCTTTGCCGCGTTCACTTGCGTCCAAGCATTTCCAACGCAGCCGCCACGACCTTGTCCGGCTCGAAGCCGAACTTGCGCTGCAGCTCCTTGAGTGGAGCGGAGGCGCCGAAGGCCTTCATGCCGATGACCCGACCATTGTCGCCCACATAGCGCTCCCATCCCAGAGCCGATGCCTGTTCGACGGCAAGGCGTGCCTTGATCGATGGTGGCAGCACCTGTTCGCGATAGGACTGCGGCTGGTGCTCGAAGATGTCCCAGGACGCCATCGAGACCACACGCGAGCGGACTCCTTTGGTCATCAGCGCCTCATGGGCCTCGACGATCAACGCAACCTCGCTGCCCGACGCGATGAGAATGATCTCGGGCGGGCCGCCCGGAGCGTCAGCCATGACATAGGCGCCGCGGGCGACGCCGGCCGCCGAAGCGTACTTCGTACGATCGAATGTCGGCAGAGGCTGACGCGACAGCGCGAGCACCGCCGGCTGGTGGCGCAGTTGCAAGACGTAACGATAGGCTTCGACGACTTCATTGGCATCTGCCGGCCGCAGCACGACCAGGCCGGGAATGGCGCGCAGCGAGATCAGCTGCTCGACGGGCTGGTGTGTCGGTCCGTCCTCGCCGTCGCCCATGGCGTCGTGGGTGAAGACGAGGATGGTCGGCAGCTCCATCAGCGCCGACAGCCGAATCGCCGGCCGCGCATAGTCGCTGAAGATGAAGAATGTTGCCCCGAAGGCCCGCAGCTTGGAGAGCGACATCCCGTTGACGATCGCGGCCATCGCATGCTCGCGGATGCCGAAATGGAAATTGCGACCGCCGGGAGTGCCCGGCTCGAAATCACCGGCACCACTGAATTTCAGCGTCGTCTTGTTGGACGAGCCGAGGTCCGCCGATCCGCCCATGAACCAGGGGATGTTCCTGGCGAGGACATTCAGCACATCGCCCGAGGCATCGCGGCCGGCGACGCCCTTGGCATCCGGTGCAAAGCTCGGGAGATCGCGATCCCATCCGACAGGCAGCTCGCGCCGCTGTATCTGATCAATCTCCGCCGCGAGATCGGGGAATTGCTTGCGGTAGTCGGCGAACAGCGTCTCCCAGTGCTTTCGTGCCTCCGCGCCGCGCGCGCCGATGCCATCATCGAAATGCTGCATGACCCCGTCGGGCACGAGGAACTTGGCATCCTCCGGCCAGCCATAGGCGCGCTTGGTCAGCCGGACCTCGTCATCGCCCAACGGCTCACCGTGGGCCGCCGCGGTGTCGACCTTGTGCGGCGAGCCATAGCCGATATGACTGTCCAGGATGATCAGCGTGGGCCGGCCCTCGGTCTTGCGGAAGACCGCCAGCGCATCCTCGATGCTCTTGAGATCGTTGGCGTCGCCGACCCGCAGCACGTTCCATCGATAAGCGAGGAAGCGCGCCGCGACATCCTCGGTAAAGGTGATGCTCGTCTTGCCTTCGATGGTGATGTGGTTGTTGTCGTAGATCCAGCACAGGTCATCGAGCTGGAGATGGCCGGCCAGCGAGGCCGCCTCCGAGCCCACGCCTTCCATCAGGCAGCCGTCGCCGCAAACCGTGTAGACGTTGTAGTCGAACAGCTCGAAACCCGGCTTGTTGTAGCGACTGGCAAGCCACTTGCGCGCGATCGCCATGCCGACGCTGGTGGCGATCCCCTGCCCCAGCGGACCGGTCGTCGTCTCGACGCCGGACACCCAGTGGTATTCCGGATGCCCCGGCGCCTTGCTCTCGAGCTGGCGGAAATGGCGGATGTCGTCGAGGGTAACCGACGGCTTGCCCAGCCGCTCGTACTCCCCGTTCACGGCCTGGGTGCTCGTCAAAAACAGCACCGACCACAAAAGCATCGAGGCATGGCCGTTGGACAGAACGAAGCGGTCGCGACCCGGCCAGATCGGGTCCTGCGGATCGAAGCGCATGACCCGGTTCCAGATCGTGTAGACCAGCGGCGCCAGCGCCATCGGCGTGCCGGGATGACCCGACTTCGCCTGCTGGACGGCATCGATGGACAGCGTGCGGATCGTGTTGATCGACAGTTGATCGAGCTCTTCGTTGGTCATGGCCTTCAACTCCCCGTCCCGCGTCCGCGCTTCGATGCCGTATGATGAGGCTGCAGTGACCTGACGGCTATGATCCGCTTGGCTTCTCGATATGGCCGCCAAACTCGTAGCGCATGGCCGAGAGCAGCTTGTTCGCGAAATCTGCTTCGCCGCGCGAGCTGAACCGCTCGTACAGCGCGGAGGACAGCACGTGGGCCGGCACCCCTTCGTCGATCGCGGCCTTGATCGTCCAGCGGCCCTCGCCGGAGTCCGATACGCGCCCGCCGAACTTGGACAAATCGGGATCCTTGATCAGGGCCGAGGCCTGGAGGTCGAGCAGCCAGGAGGCGATCACGCTGCCGCGGCGCCAGAGCTCCGTGATGTCTGGAAGGTTGAGATCGTACTGGTAGTGCTCCGGGTCGCGCAGCGGCGTGGTCTCCGCGTCGACCGCACCGCCCTTCTTCCCGACATTGGCCGCCTTGAGGATCGCCAGCCCCTCGGCATAGGCCGCCATGACGCCGTACTCGATGCCGTTGTGCACCATCTTGACGAAATGACCGGCGCCGTTCGGCCCGCAATGCAGCCATCCCTGCTCGGATGTTCCACTGATCTTTTCACGACCCGGCGTGCGCGGGATATCGCCCGGGCCAGGGGACAGCGTATCGAAGATCTGATCGAGGTGCTTCACGATGTCGGTCTCGCCGCCGACCATCATGCAATAGCCACGTTCCAGGCCCCAGACGCCGCCGCTGGTCCCGACATCGAGGTAGTGAATGCCCTTGGGCTTCAGTTCCTTGGCGCGCCTGATGTCGTCGATGTAATAGGAATTGCCGCCGTCGATCAGGATATCCCCGGACTCAAGATGCGGCAGCAAGTCGGCGATCGTCTTGTCCACCACGGCAGCCGGCACCATCAGCCAGACCGCGCGCGGCTTGGCGAGCGCCTTGGTGAACTCGGCCAACGACGCCGAACCGACGGCCTTTTCGCTGACAAGCTCCGCCACCGCCTTCGCCGACATATCGTACACCACGCATTGATGGCCGCCCTTCAGAAGGCGGCGCACCATGTTCGCTCCCATTCGGCCCAGGCCGATCATTCCCAATTGCATGCGTAAGCCTCCTAAAAGAACGACGCCCCGATCGACGATCAAGGCTGTGCGACGGGCGACTGTCGGCCTTGCTCGAAGAGATCGACGAACTCGCGATACCGCCCCGCGATCTGGGCGACCGTCTGCTCGCGGGTTGCCTTGCCGGCGCGCCAGGCCACCAGCGCATCCCAGAAAACTGTGCGGCCAACGGCGAAGCCGATGAAGCCTTCGACTCGCGCGGCAATGCCGATCCATGCCCGCACCTTCCGCTCATCCTCGCCGCGGCCAAGCACGATGCAACCGACGTGGTCGCGGCCACCGGCACGCGCCGCCGCCACGAACTTCCGGCAATCCTCGGAACGATCGAGACCTTCGATCTTCCAGACATCGGGATCGACGCCGGCGCCCTGCAGTTCGTGCACGGCTTCAACCATCAGGCGAGGCCTGAACTCGAGATCGTAGGCCTTCTTGTCGCCCTTGAGCTTGTCGAGCTGCGCCTTCTCCGCCGGCACCAGCAGTTCGAACATGAGGCGACTGCGGTTCCGCGCCGCAAGGAAGTCGGACAGGCGCTTCAGCCGGGCGCCCTGCTCGTGGTTCAGCGCGCGGTCGCCCTCCGGGTTGTAGCGCACCAGAACCTTGCAGAAGGTCGGATCAATCGTCTCGATATGACGCTCGAAATCCTCGCCATATTCAAAGTCGAACTCATCTTGTCCGCTTTTCTCCGCCGGACAGGCAGTAACGATCCCCTTGGCGGCCGCATCACGCAGGATGGCAGCGCCGAATTGCTCGTCCACCAGGATGCCAGCCTTCGCCGCGGGCGCGCCGTCCGCCAACGCCAGCTGGAACCCTTCGTAGATCACCTGCTTTGCGCCGGCGATCTCGGCAGTCTGCACTTCGCTCAGGGGCGACTTCCAGCCGAACAGTTTGGTCTGGAAGGAGCCACGATGATCGAACGGCTGGATATAGAGCGGGCGATCGAAACCTCGAACCATCAGGCCGGTCCCTTGAGCTTGCGATAGCGCCGGATCAACGCATTGGTCGAGCTATCGTGCTCGAGCTTGGGCTCCACGTCACTTTCCAGCTCCGGCACGATCTTCTGGGCCAGCGCCTTGCCCAGTTCGACGCCCCATTGGTCGAAGGAGTCGATCTGCCAGATCGTGCCCTGGGTGAAGACGCTGTGCTCGTAGAGCGCGACCAGCTTGCCCAACGCGGCCGGCGTCAGGTCGTCGAGCAGGATGACGTTCGAAGGCCGGTTGCCCTCGAACAACCGATGCGGCACGAGCCAATCGGGCGTGCCTTCCGCGGTGACCTGCTTGGCGGTCTTGCCGAAGGCCAAGGCCTCGGACTGGGCGAAGACATTGGCGATCAGGAGGTCCTGATGGCGCCCCAACGGGTTCAAGGTATGGGCGAAGGCGATGAAATCGCAGGGAATGAGCCGCGTGCCCTGGTGGATCAGCTGGTAGAAGGAATGCTGGCCGTTGGTCCCCGGCTCGCCCCAGTAGATCGGCCCGGTGTCGTAGTCGACGGCGACGCCGTCCCACGTCACATGCTTGCCGTTGCTCTCCATAGTGAGCTGCTGAAGATAGGCTGGGAAGCGCTTCAGATATTGCTGGTACGGCATCACACCGACGGTCTGCGACGCGAAGAAATTGCTGTACCAAACCGACAGCAGCCCCATCAGCACCGGCAGGTTGCGCTCGAACGGAGCGGTCCGGAAATGCTCGTCCATCTCATGGAAACCCGCCAGCATGGCGCGGAAGTTGTCCGGCCCGATGGCCAGCATGGTCGACAACCCGATGGCCGAATCCATCGAGTAGCGCCCACCGACCCAGTCCCAGAAGCCGAACATGTTGGCGGTGTCGATTCCGAACTTCGCCACCTCCGCGGCATTGGTGGACACGGCGACGAAATGCTTGGCCGTCGCCTGCGACTCGCCGTTCAGCCCGGCCAGCAGCCAGTCGCGCGCGGTATGCGCGTTGGTCATCGTTTCGAGCGTCGTGAAGGTCTTGGAAGAGATGATGAACAACGTCTCGGCCGGATCGAGACCGAGCACAGCCTCCGCGAAGTCCGTACCGTCGACATTGGAGACGAAGCGGAACGTCATGTCGCGCGCGCTGTAGTGCCGAAGCGCTTCGTAGGCCATCACAGGGCCGAGATCGGAGCCGCCGATGCCGACATTGATCACATTGCGGATGCGCTTGCCGGTATGGCCGGTCCAGGCGCCCGTCCGTACGCGATCGGCAAAATCCGCCATCCGGTCCAGCACGGCGTGGACCTCGGGCACCACATTCTGACCGTCGTGCAGGATGGAGGCACCGCGCGGCGCGCGCAGGGCCACGTGCAGCACGGCGCGCTTCTCGGAGGTATTGATCTTGTCGCCACGGAACATGGCGTCGATGTGCTCCCGCAGCCCCGATTCCTGGGCCAGCTGCTGCAGCAGACCCAGGGTTTCGTCGGTGATCCGGTTCTTGGAATAATCCAGATAGAGCCCGGCAGCTTCAACCGTCAGCCGCTCCCCGCGCCCGGGGTCCTTGGCGAAAAGCTGCCTGAGATGCGAGCGCCTGATCCTCTGATGATGCTTCTTCAGCGCCGCCCAGGAAGGGCGTTGAGACAAAGCTTGTACACTCATCGATTGTTTCCTCGCAGATGGTAGGGCGCGTGGGCAGCGGTCAGCTGGCCTTGCGAATCGCAGTGTGCTTGGAATCGATGCGCGCCATCAGGTCGTGCCAGGACTTGACGAAGGAAGACGCGCCCTCGTCCTGGAGCCGGGCCGCAAGAGCCGCGATATCGATGCCCGCCTTGGCGAAGCTGGCGAGAATCGTCTCGCCGTCGCCGCCATCCGGCGCCATCGCCTGGCCGACCTCGCCGTGTTCGGCGAAGGCCTTGAGGGTGCCCTCGGGCATGGTGTTGACCGTGAAGGGCGCGGCGAGTGCCTTCACGTAGAGTGTGTCGGGTGCCTTCGGGTCCTTGGTGCCGGTGCTGGCCCACAGCAGCCGCTGGGCCCGGGCGCCGCTATTGGCCGCACGCTGGAAGCGAGGCGACGCCAGCAATTCGAGATAGGCCTTGTAGGCGCGCTGGGCGATGGCGATACCCAGCCGGTTGGTCAGTTCAGCGGGGACCTTCCCGCTCACCGCGACGTCCCAGCGGCTGACGAAGAGCGAGGCCACCGAGGCGACAGCCGGGTTCAGTCCTGCCGCAATGCGCCGCTCCACGCCGCGCATATAAGCTTCGGCTGCCGCGATATACTGCTCGCTCGAGAACAGCAATGTGACATTGACCGGCACGCCGGCGAAGATCGCCTCCTCGATGGCAGGCAATCCCTCCGTGGTGCCGGGAATCTTGATGAAGAGGTTGGGCTTGCCGGCGCGCTTGTGAAGGTCGAGCGCGGCCGCCAGAGTGCTCTTGGTATCGTGGGCAAGCAAAGGCGAGACCTCGAGCGACACCCAGCCGTCCACGCCATCCGTCCGGGCAAACACCGGCTGGAACAGATCGGCGGCGCGGGCCAGGTCAGCCAGCGCCAACGGAAAGAACACATCTTCCCCTGACGTGGCCGAGGACGGCGCCCGGGAAATGTCCGCGTCGTACATCGTGCTGTTCTTGATCGCGTTGTCGAAGATCGTCGGATTCGACGTCAGCCCGGTCACCGAGAGATCGTCGATGTAGCGTTTCAGCGTACCGCTGTTGAGCAGTTCGCGGGTGATGTTGTCGAGCCACAAGCTCTGGCCCAGTCCGTTCAGCTTCTCGGTTGATTTCATGATGTCACCTTCAGGCTGAGGGCTTGGCCGCCGCCGGCAGCCGCGCCAAATCATAGTCGAGTAGATCGCCAATACGCTCGATCGTCACGTCAGCCGGCGGCAAGGCGCCGAGCACTTTCGCATCATGCGCATATTGTCCCTGGAGTGGCAGCACCGTCGTCACGCGCTCTCCCCAGATCTTCTTGATCGCATCCAGTATCCGTAGCTTGTCATCCACCAGCACATAATGCGCGGCTGGAAAGCGACGCTCGACGTCTTCCAAGGCCTCTTCCTTGTGAATATAGACCAACACGTCTCCGTTCGCGACCTTGCCCAGACCCGCATGCTCGACCTTGCGCGGCTGGAAGACAACGTCACCGTCCGTCAGAAGCACGGTTGTGCCTGCGCTGCGCAGCCGCTTCAGGACCGCAAGGGCCTGCGGATAGAGGCGACCGGCAAAGGGGTAATCCATGAGGAAGGAGGACATCGACAGCAATTCGATGTCCCTCGGGTGTTCGACGCGAAATTTTTGAAGCGCGCCGATGTAGTCGCGATACCCCAGCTCGACCATGAGGTCCTCGAGGATCCGCCAGTAACGATCACGCGCGGCGAGGCCATAGGTCTGTTCGAGATGGTCCTTCAGATCCTGCTGGATCCCGTCATTGTCGAGCAGCGTGTTGTCGACATCGACCAGAAAGACGATCGGATGAATCGGTGCCATGCAAACCTTCCTATGCCGCCGGGTATCAACGCTCGCCCGAACCCGATGTCTACCGCCGGCGCGACACCGTGTGGACCGCCGCAGCGCCGCCCGATAGTCGACCTTCCCGCGTCGAAGATTCAACGTGAAATATTTGGCACCTATTGCGACAGCCACCGGTAGTGCGGTTAGTGCGGCAAGGCCGCCCGCTGTCTTGGAAATGTCATCAGCATTGCTCATGCGTGGCAGATGATACTGGCGGCCAGCCGGCAGACTTGGAATCAGTCGCTGCGAAGAACCGATCTTCGGGACCCCCTTGGCTTCGGATGAGCGTCATCGATTGCGTCGGACGTCACGTACGTCTATCGCATATCGAGGGCCATCTCGAGAAGGGATGTGTCGTTTCACGCGGCACGGCCGAGATGGTACAAGAGCCCCGGTGGATGCTGGGGGCTCGCGGGGAAGTATCTTGAGGACGTGAAGCCGGACCTCGAGGTCGCCGGCCTCGTCAAGGGATGATGGGCCGCGCGCCGTAGCGCGGGCTCATGAGTCCATGGTGACTCTGCCTTCTTCGATCGCCGCCTTCCATACCGCCGCCTGATCGTTGACGAGGGCGCTGAACGGAAGGCGACGCTCCTTTAGCGGCTCATACCCGAACTCGCGCATCTTTTGTCGCACGTCCGGCATCTCCATCACGGCGTCGACCTCGTCAGCCAGCTTTTTCACGATCGCCGGCGGCGTCTTCTGCGCGGTGAACGTGCCGCCCCACGTGTCCAGCGAGCCCATCGCGAATCCGAGTTCCTTGAACGTCGGCACGTCGGGGAACTGCGTCATCCTCTGCGGGTTGGCAACGGCGATCACCTTCATCTTCTGCGGGTGCTGCGTAAGGCTGCCCATGGAGCCCCAGACTGACGCGATCTGCCCGGCGAGCAGGTCCTGGACCGCAGGCGCCTCGCCCCTGTAGGGAACATGGACGATCTGAGCTCCCGTCCGCTTCTTCAGCACTTCCATGATGATGTGTGCGCCCGTGCCGGTGCCGTAGGTACCATAGGCGAGCTTGCCGGGCTGCTCCTTCACCAGCTTCAGGAAGCTAGCGAAATCGTCGACGCCGAGTGACGTCGCCACGGCAAATCCAATGCCGACATCGAACAGCTGCGTGACCGGTAGCAGGTCGCCAATGCGGACCGGCGGATCCTTCGACAGCAGCATCGCCAGGAAAATGCTGCTGGTCATCACCAGGAATGTGTGGCCGTCGGGCTCGCTTTTCGCCACGAACGTGGCGGCGACCATGCCCGAAGCACCGGTCTTGGCCTCCACGACCACCGGCTGGCCAAGGCGACGAGAAAGCTTCTCGGCGATGACCCTGGCCGCTGCGTCCATGACGCCGCCGGCCGGAAAGGGTACGATGGCCCTGAGAGGCTTGGTGAACATCGGCGCCTGTGCCGACACGACACTCGGCGGGAGCAGCAGTGCCGTGCTGCCCAACAGGGCATAATTCAAGAGCGTGCGCCGCTTCATTGTTCGTTTTCCTCCCGACCGATTTTCGTCTTCACGATGTGGTCGACGCAGGAGGAGTGCAACGCAGGATCGCTCGACCGTGCCATCCATCACAAATGTGATGAACGATCGAGCGCAATCTTCATGCCTTCCCCTATCTGCGAGGGAAGGCATGAATATCAATTGGAGACCATGCCCCTGAGGCTGCCTTCGCGGCGCCAGTTCGACAGCATCTGGTAGAACTCGACGGCGCCGCCGCTATAGCGATTGCCGAAGAACAGATCGTCTGCCTTCGCCGCCTTGGCCTCGCCGTTGTAGTAGCCGGGCGTACAGCTCGAATAGAAGTTCAGAAGCGTCTTGTTCGCCGGTCCCGACCGGACGATCTCCGTGTACTCGTCCACGGCTGCAGCCGACGGCTCGATCGCCGCGAGCTTGCGGCTGGTCCCTTCCCCGACGATGTAGGCGACATGCGTGGCCTGCTCGTCGAGCAGGTGAACGGCGTTGACCGCCGCAACCGAGTGCTGGTTGCCGCCGACCATCAGCAGGTTCGGGAACCTGTCGGTCGTGATGCCATGCAGGCTGCGCACGCCGCTGCGCCAGTGGTTGCTGAGGCGCGTGTCATCCCGGCCGATGACATCGAAGCCGGTAAGACGCACATAGGAGATGCCGGCCTCGAACCCCGTGGCGAAGATCACGCAATCGACCGGATATTCTTTCCCCGCAACAACGATGCCATGGCGCGTGAACTCGCGGACGCCCTCGCCTGCCGTGTCGACCAGCTCGACCGCGGGGTTGTTGAAGGCATCGAGATAGTCGTCATGGAAACACGGGCGCTTGCAGAGCCAGCGATACCAGGGCTTGAGCGCCTCGGCCGTCGCCGGGTCCTGCACGATCTCCTCGATCCGCGAACGGATCGCGTTCATGACGCGATAGTCGGAGAGCTCCGCGAGGTACTCTCGCTCCTCGGGTGTCACCTTACGGCCAAGCGCCGTCGCGGCTTCCTTCGAATTCATCAACGGTTTCAATCGACGGCTGAGCTCGGTCCAGCCGTCCGCGACGTGATCGACGTCCTGCGGCATGGCAAGAAGGATCTTCTGGAAATTCTCGCGGCGTTCCTTCTGCCAGCCCGGCTTCGATATATCGGCGTAGTCGGACGGGGTCTCGCGCTGGCCCCGGATGTAGACGGCCGATGGCGTGCGCTGGAAGACGTAGAGCTTCTTCGCGTGCTTTGCGACCTCGGGCACGATCTGCACGGCGGTCGCGCCGGTCCCCACGACGGCGACCCGCTTGTCGCGCAGCTTCGTCAACTCGCCCGTCTCGCCGCCGCCGGTGTAGTCGTAATCCCACCGGCTCGAGTGGAAGGCATGCCCTTCGAACTGGTCGATGCCGGCAATGCCCGGAAGCTTCGGCAGGCTCTGTCGGCCGCAGGCAAGGACGAAGTACGTCGCGGTCATGCGATCGCCACGGTCGGTCTCGATCAGCCATTTCTTCTCGTCCTCGAGCCAGCGCGCCTCGGTAATCACGGTCTGGAAGCAGGCCTTCTCGTACAGGCCGTACCGCTCGCCGATCTTGCGGCTGACCTCGAGCATCTCGGACCAGTAGGCGTAGCGGTGCTTGGGCGCATGATTGAGCTCCTCGAGCAGCGGCATGTAGATGTGGGCCTCGATGTCGCACATCGCTCCCGGGTAGCGGTTCCAGTACCAGGTGCCGCCGAAGCCGCCGGCTTCGTCGATGATACGGACATCCCTGATGCCCGCTTCCCACAGACGGGCGCCCACCAGCAGTCCGCCGAAGCCGCCTCCCGCCACCACGACATGGGTGTGATCGGTGATCGGCGCCCGTTCGAACGGAGCAACCCAGGGGTCCCGACCGTAGTTGTCGAACTTGCCGTCGACCGTCGGCGCATATTGGCCGTGGCCCTCGGGCACGAGGCGCTTGTCCCGCTCGGCCTCATATCTCTGCTTCAGGGACCGAGGGTCGAATTCTAATTCGCCGATGATGGCATCGAGATCCCGCTGTGGCGCACCATTCATTACACACCTCTCCGCTGGCCGGGCCCCGGCTTTTCCTTAAGCGCTTATCGATCAATCTCGTTGCATAATGCGCACGAAACGTGGCTATTATGCACCATGTTGGATTACGATGAAAGCTGGTGCCCGAGCATGACCACCCCGCGGCTTCGCCCCTGTTCACCCTGCCACGGCCGGGCTGCCGCTTGCCGGCCGGCGGATCGTCACCGCAACGCCGCGGCACCGAGCGGGAGCGGCAAGATGGAGCGACTTGACCCGCGATCGTGCCCTGCCCCGTACGGAAAAAGTCTCGCGTCGCCGCCCGGCGTCCGGGAGACTCGATAGATGTCCGAACGCAGCACGGCTACCGAGGCACGAACACGGGTACGCGCCATCTCCGCCAGAGCGTCGCGTGCTTCCGGATCCCGCGGCGTCGGCGGCATCAAGTCCATCAACAAAGCGGTGGCCATCCTGCGTGAGATCCACGCCGCCAGCCGGCCGCTCCGTGTGTCGGAGCTCTCCAAGCTCCTCGAGCTTTCGCCGAGCGTCGTCTCACGCATCGTGTCGACCCTCGCGAAGGGCGGCTTGCTCGATCACGATGAGGAGACGAACAGGATCCAGCTCGGGCTCGGATTGGCGGTCCTCGGACATTCCGCCCTGGGTCGAAGAAAGCTTGATTTGATTGCGATTCCCGTGATGGCGAAGCTTTCCGAGGACTTCAAGGAGTACATCAGCCTGAGCCGTCTCGTGGAGGGTCGCGTGGTCATGGTGCGGGGCGGCCCGGTCGAGGTCATGCATCAGGACACCTTCCTCACGACAGTCGTCCCGGTTCATGCTTCCGCGCCCGGCAAGCTGCTGGCGGCATGGCTGTCCGAGGAGCGTCTCGTCGAACTGCTCGAGCTCCGCGGCATGGATGCCTACACGCCCAGGACCATGACGTCGGTTCGGCAGTTCAAGGACGAGCTTCGGAAGATTCGCCGGGAGCGAGTCGCGCTCGACGACGAAGAGCTGGTGCCAGGCTTCCGTCACGTTGCCACTCCCGTTTTCGACCAGGGCGGCAATGTCGTCGCTGCCCTGTCAGCCGGCGGACCCAAGGCGAAACTCAGCGCCGAGGAGATCGCGAAGCTGCGCGCGGCGCTCACCGGTGCCGGCATCCAGATTTCGCGGCAGCTGGGTTATCCGACGGCCGCGCCGAGACCGTAGTCCGGACGCATCATCACATATGTGATATTGATGACTTTCCGCGCGAGCGAACAATGAGCAAAGGCGCCCAGCCCGTACCTCCCGATGTCATCAAGTCGGCACAACGCGTGCTGGCTATCCTGGAGTATTTCAAGGAGCGCCGGCGATCGGCGACGGTCGGCGACATCGCGGGTGCGCTTCGCCTGCCGCAGTCGAGTGTCTCCATGCTGGTAAAATCGCTCGTCGCGCTCGGCTACCTAGAGCATGGCGAGAAATCGCGTTTGCTGCGGCCGAGCTACCGCGTCGCCTTGCTCGGCAACTGGATACAGAAAAGCTTCTTCAAGCACGGGCCGTTGACCGACACGATGGAGGCGATCCAGCAGGACATCGGCGAAACGGTGGTGCTCGGTCGCCAGAACGGTGCGCTGATGCAGTACGTGCACATCGTCGACGCCAGCTATGCGGTCCGCCTGTTCATCCATATCGGGACGCTTCGGCCGATGACCCGGACCGCCCTCGGCCTGATGCTGCTCACACAGCGGCCCGAGCATCAGATCCGCGCGATCGTCAGACGCAACAATGCAGACGCCGACGACAGCCAACAGCGCGTGAATGAACGCGCGCTCCTGGCGGAGATCGAGGAGTGCAGGCACCAGGGCTACGCCGAGAGCAAGGGGCGCATGATCGCCTCGGCCAGCACGATCGCCATGCTCGTGCCGGCCGACGGGAAGGAGGCACCCCTGGCGATCGGCGTAGGCGGCCCGATCGACCGGATCCTCAGCCGCCGCGAGGAGATCATCGAGGTCCTGGGCCGCCACCTCGCAGCCCTCGCCGCCTGACCGCGCACCCTGCGCGCGGTCCGGAAGAACTAGAGTCTCTTACGCTGGGGGCGC